>Ga0268261_10001417_pt1 | contig 16432 bp, 18 predicted proteins | sample TergutNc150P1_FD_190353 | JGI IMG/M metagenome (GOLD analysis project Ga0268261, IMG submission 190353) | Nasutitermes corniger P1 segment gut microbial community from laboratory colony in Florida, USA - Nc150 P1 (SPAdes) (version 2) | ecosystem: Host-associated > Arthropoda: Insects >...
CCGCCGACGGCGTGGTTAGTTGAGATACGAATCGACGTGGACTCGACCGGCGATGATATCTTGCTGCAACTGCGCAATTTTGTCGCGCAATTCCTGCGGCACCTTATCTTCGAAATTGTGGAATGGCGCCAAACCGACTCCATCATTAGCCAAATCACCAATAAAGGGAGTGGGGCTGAAATTACCTGTTGCCGCTTCGGATACGGAAGAATCAACAGCGCCAGCCACATTCTTCAAAACCGAAGTTAGGATATAAGGCTGCGTGGATGGATCGGTATAGAACAAATCCATATCCACGCCAATTAGAGCCACATCCCGACCAGAACTTTGAATTGCGGCCACGGCGGATTGATAAATCGGGCCACCCACCGGCAAAATGACATCGACACCTTGATCGATAATGCCTTGCGCCATCGACTGCGCCTGCTGGTTCGCAGCAAAACCGCCGGTGAATGAGCCGTCCGACCCGTCCCAACCCGTGAATTGGACGTTAGTGCCGTTTTGCTGATTGTAATATTCCACGCCTTGTCGGAAACCATCCATAAAGATAGTCACCGTCGGGAAATTAGCGCCTCCGAAAGTGCCGACGTGATTAGCCCCACCCTCCCGCGAAGAATATCCGGCGGCCAAATAGCCTGCCAAGAAAGAAGCCTCCGCAGTGTTGAACAGAATTGGCTTCAAATTGGTTGGCGGCGCTTGGCCGTTAATTTCCCCACTATCGTCGATCAGTAAATAGTGGATATCGGGGTTAGCGTTTGCCGAATCGACAGTGGCCGAAGCCAAAGCGAACCCAATTCCAGTGATTAGCGAACAATTCTGCGCGATCAGCGATTGGATATTAGGAATATGATCGGCGGGCGAATTAGAAACCACCGCCGGGAAGTCATTCAGACCAAAACGATGCGCGGCTGACTGCACGCCCTCGAAGGAAGTCTGGTTGAAGGAACGGTCATTAAAATCGCCCTCACCAGTCAAAATACAAGGCAAAAAGCCATCGACCGGTTGTTCCGCAGCGCCCGCCGTGGCCCCAGCAGTCGGCTCGGTAACCACTGGCGCTGTCGGTGCCGCAGCACCGACACCCCCACCTGGCGGCGCCCCGCAACCGCCAAGCAGCAATGCTGAAAGAGCCAAACCAACCGCTGAACGAGAAATTTTTTTCAACGTAGTCTCCTGAGTGCGCGCACAGATATATCTATAGCTATTTCCACCCTAGTGACTTTGACGCGCGGACGGAATACAAAACTGCCCAATTACCAGCATTGTTACCAATTCGTAATAAAGTACCGCTTGTGAGCGAAATCGTGCCCCTCATTCGGACGATAGTTAGGGAGTTGGAGCCCGAATTGATCGCGTTCCGCCGGGATTTGCACGCCCACCCCGAGCCGTCATATGAGGAAAAGCGCACCACCGCTCAGGTGTTTGAGCGCCTCACCGCTGCGGGTTTGGAGCCGAAATTGCTGACTGGCACCGGCTTGACCTGCGATATTGGCTTGAAGGCCGGCCCGCGCACTGCGATTCGGGCGGACATTGATGCCCTGCCGCTGCCGGACGCCTGCGGGCGGCCTTGGCAGTCCACGACTGAGGGTTGGGCGCACGGTTGTGGCCACGATGTCCACACCACGGTGGTGCTAGGTACGGGCTTGGTGCTCGCTGAACTGGAGAAACGCGGGGTCGCGGTGCCAAAAACGCGGCTGATTTTCCAGCCCGCCGAAGAGGTCCATCCCTCGGGTTCGAAATCCGTCATCGCCCAAGGCGCGCTCCAAGGTGTATCGCGTATTGCAGCCCTGCATTGCGAGCCAAAACTCGAGGTGGGCAAGATCGGAACGCGCGTCGGCCCGATCACTTCGGCCACCGACGAGGTCACGGTCACGCTCGTTTCGACCGGCGGGCACACTTCGCGGCCCCATCTGACGGGCGATGTCGTATTCGCGCTCGGCGAAGTGATTACGCAGGTGCCGTCGATTTTGGGCCGACGACTCGACCCGCGTTCGGGGGTTAACCTGACGTGGGGGATGGTACACGCGGGCGAGGCGCCGAACGCGATCCCTTCCGAGGGCACGGTGGCCGGAACCTTGCGCTGCCTAGATTCGCGAGCTTGGGAACGGGCCGGGCATATGCTCGACGACGCGATTACGCAGGTGGTGGCGCCATATGCCGTCGATGTGGTGCTCCGGCATACGCGCGGAGTGCCCCCCGTGGAAAACGATTTAGTGGTCACGAACGCTCTAATGGAAGCGGCGCGGCCTGTGGTATATGCCGAAAACGTGGAGCCGACGGAGCAGTCTTTGGGCGGCGAAGACTTCGCTTGGTATCTGACCAAAGTGCCCGGTTCAATGTTCCGGTTGGGCACTCGCGCGCCCGGCGCTCCCCTCGGTGACCTGCATCAAGGCGCGCTGGATATTGATGAGGACGCCATCGGGATTGGAGTCCGAATTTTCGCCGGTTTCGTGATGGAAAACTAATTCGGGGTTACTGGTAACTTTATGTCGGCCTCTTCGGGAGCGTTATCCCCGAATTTGCCGTCTGCAATTTCGTCCAGCAAATCACGCGATGGGATAAAGAACAACTGCCCGGTAATTACTTGCGAGAAAGTGAACAAAAAGTCGTTCTTGTCGACCATTTGTTGGAACATTGCTTTAGTGACTGACCAACGTCGGGCATAGCCAATAAAAACAGTGCCAGTATAGTTGAAAGCCGGATCGGAGAACGGCACATTCATCCGAATGATTTTCTGTTCATCCCCATTGAATTCGACCTTGGAAGCCACATTATGCGCGGCTGGGTTTTGCGATTTCTCGTCCTCCGGCAATTCGATATCCGAAAACTTGTGGCGCCCAATTCCCTTTTCTTGCTGTTCGGTAGTATATGAGGCCCACTTATCCATATCGTGAACCCATTTTTGTAAGAAAGCGTAGGAGCCGTTGACGAACTTCGGATCCTCCTCGCCTACGATGGCCCATTGCGGCGAATCTGCCAGCGAGGGCGCCTCGGTGCCGTCAATAAACCCGAAGATAGCGCGGCCCTCTAAATATCTGAAACCGTGAGTTTCCTCTTGGGTTTTAGTGATCGGACGCAAGAAATACATAAACTGCGTAATACATTCATAAACCAACGCCTCATTTTTGGCGCGGACGTGAATAAAGATATCCCCGCCCGTTGCGGGCAAATTGTGGCCCCCGCCTGAAATACCGGTAAAATCAACCAATTCTTTCGGCAGTGGCGCCCCTGGGAATAGCCACTCCCAGGCCGACTTAGAAAATCCGAAAGCTACCAACAAATCGTCATTCTCATTACGAATTCGCAACGATCGGATAATCGATTGAGAACGATCTACGAATTCCTCGATAATCGCGCGCTCGTTTGTTTGGTCGCTCCGATTCAATTTCAGCACAACAAATTCGACGGCCTCGCCGACATCTTTCCAAACGTCTTGCGCCTTAGCCGGATCAACCGGTGCCGCCTCGGCCCCCAACTCGGTATTCGAAAACCCCGCCGGTGCCATCGTAGTGCCATCGCCCATACCCACGACCATACCGCGAACCGCCCGCCAACTCGCCAAGCCACCCCGGCAACCACCGCAGCGCGCAAAACCGACGCTCGCCCCGCGCCGCAGTAGGACAGGAGCGTGCAGGGCACCCCGAAAACGACCGGAGAGCTTAACGGGCGCCGCGTAGGATGGCACGCTTCACTTCGCCGATGGCTTTGGTGACCGGAATGTCGCGAGGGCAGGCGTCCGTGCAGTTATATGCGGTGCGGCAGCGCCACACGCCCTGTTTGGAGTTCAGGATGTTGAGACGTTCTTGACTGGCGCCGTCGCGGCTGTCAAAGATGAAACGGTGCGCCGTCACAATCGCCGCCGGGCCGAGGTAATTGCCGTCCACCCAGAATATTGGGCACGAGGATGTGCAGGCTGCGCACAGGATGCACTTTGTCGTCTCCTCGTAGCGCTGGAATTGCTCCTGGGTCTGCAGGCGCTCGCCCTCGTCTAGTTCTGGTACCTTCGGATCAGGGATGAGGAAAGGGAGAATTGCGCGGTAGGCGTTGAAGAATGGTTCTTGATCAACAACTAAATCACGTTGGACAGGTAAGCCCTTAATTGGCTCTATCGTTATAGGTTTTTTATTGGGGAGTTCTCCGATAAGCGTCGCGCAGGCGAGGCGATTTTGGCCGTTTATTCGCATTGCATCGCTGCCGCAAATGCCGTGCCCGCAAGAGCGCCTAAAAGTTAGGGTGCCGTCATAATCGTCTTTGATTCTGCATAGAATATCTAAGATGCGATCACTGGGTTTCGCGTCGATAGCGTAATCCTGCCAGTACGCTTTGGTGCTCAGTTCGGGATTGTATCGGCGTATCCGAATTGTTCTGGTGTGTGACATATTAGTAAGTCCGGGTGGTGGGGTGATAGCCTTTTTGGACTACTGGCTTAGTGTCGAGTTCAACATTGTTATTTATGAGATATGCCAACGTATGATAAGTATGAAACTCGTCGTCTCTCTCGGGATAATCTTCGCGGTAATGGCCGCCCCGCGATTCTTTTCGACTCAACGCCGAAGCTACTGCGATTAGCGCGATATCGAGCAAATTGCCCAATTCGAGTGCGTCCATAAGTTCCGTATTGAACGCCTGGCTGCGATCTTCAATCGCGATATCAAGATATTGCTCCCTTAATTGCACAATATCGTTGAACGCTTGACGCAAAGAAGCATCGTTTCGGAAAACTCCCGCGTTCTTATCCATTGTGGTTTGTAAGGCGTGGCGAATATGCGCAATCCGGAAGCCCTGGTTGCGGGCGCGGAGATCGGCAATTTCACTTGCGATGTTACTGGCCGCCCGAGGATTCAGCGGGGATGCCTGCGGCTGGTTGGCGGCATATTGCGCGGCGGCCTCACCAGCACGTTTCCCGAAAACTACTGTTTCGAGCAGCGAGTTAGTGCCCAGCCGGTTGGCGCCGTGGACTGAAACACAAGCCGTCTCCCCCGCCGCGAAGAGGCCAGGCACAATATCGGTCGAATTCGCCAGAACTTCCGCATTCAGCGTAGTCGGAATGCCGCCCATCGTAAAATGCGCAGTCGGCGCGGTCGGAACCGGTTCGGTATATGGCTCCACGCCCAAATATGTCCGCGCGAATTGGGTGATATCCGGAATCTTTTCATCAATCAATTCTGGCGACAAATGGGTGACATCAAGGAGAACATAATCCTGGTTAGGGCCGCACCCTCGGCCCTCCCTAATCTCATTTGCGATAGCTCGGGCGACAATATCGCGGGGCGCTAAATCTTTGATGGTGGGCGCATAATTGGCCATAAACGCTTCGCCGGTATTATTTCGTAAGGTGCCACCTTCGCCTCGGGCAGCCTCCGAAAGCAGAATTCCGAGTCCGGCCAATCCCGTCGGATGGAATTGGACGAATTCCATATCTTCGAGCGGAATTCCTTTGCGAAGCGCTAAGGCCATTCCGTCGCCGGTTAAACAATGCGCATTAGAAGTGGTGCGGAATATGCGCCCCGCGCCCCCAGTCGCCAAAATAACCGAATTCGCGGCAAATAAGTGTAATTTACCAGTAGCCAATTCATAAGCAATGACACCCCTGATCCGTGGTTTCGAGACGCCGCTTTGCGGCTCCTCAACCGACGGATTCATTGAAACTCTCGTCGGTGGTCGGCTCGGTTGAACCGAGCCGAGCGGAGCGCCTTCGGCGCGTCTCGAAACCACGGGCGAGTCGTCTTCAAAGACAAGTTCTAACGCGTAGAATTCGTTGTAGAATTCGATGTTGTTTTTAACGCAATTCTGATATAGCGTCTGCAGGATTTGGTGGCCGGTTCTATCGGCTGAGTAACAGGCTCTAGGCATTGGGGCGACACCGTGCTCCCGGGTGTGGCCGCCGAATTTGCGCTGGTCAATCCGGCCATCAGGCGTGCGGTTGAACGGCAAGCCCATTCGTTCCAATTCGATCACCGCTTGGGGGGCTTCGGAGGTTAAGACTTGCGCCGCGTCCTGATCGACGAGGTAGTCGCCGCCCTTGATGGTGTCGAACGTGTGCCACTCGACGCTGTCCTGTTCGATGTTGCCGAGGGATGCCGCGATGCCGCCCTGGGCCGCGCCAGTATGACTGCGAGTTGGATAGAGTTTGGTGATGACGGCGACCTTTGGAACCCAGGTGCCGGGCCGCGCTGTGGTTTCGACTAGCGCCGTGGTTTCGTTCGCGCCTCGGCTCGGGTCAACCGAGCCAACTACCGACGGCTGCGGGCCGGACGCAGCGAGGGCAGCTCGCATTCCGGCGCCGCCACCGCCAATTACGATGACATCATAAACGTGCTGTTCCATATGGCACCCCTACACCGGACAAAAATCCGGCAATAAGTGCGCGGGGGCGCTTGGCGGGCAGGGATTAAAAGTGAATAACACCAAAGTCCCGAGGATGAATAAGGCGGCGGCTGCGATATGTAATATTGCGGTAAGTATTTTCTGTGCCGTATGTGTCTGAACGTAATCCTGAATTACAGTTCTGACGCCGGTTGCACCGTGCGCAACTGCAAGAATTAGCAACAAAAAGGTTAGAATTTGCGAGAATGGGTTGGCCCATTTTCCGGCCACAAAGGCGAAATTGATTTGGCGAACGCCATCGCCCATCAGCACATTGGTTATAATATGGAAAGCGATCAACCCAATTAGGAGCAGCCCAGAAATCCGCAGAAAGACCCACCCCAACGATTCGGCGTTTAGGTGGGGTTTTCGGTTACGTCCAAGGTTCAGGAAAGCCTGCGACTCCCGTGGTTTCGAGACACCGCTGCGCGGTTCCTCAACCGACGGGAACGCAGAGGGGCGAGTGTTTTGGATGCTCATTTGGCTATCCAGGCTAGGATGTCTTTGGCTGGAGTGGGGATATGCGGCGTTCCCACTATTATTGTTGTTTTTGAATTTGTTGCTGTCGGGAGGTATAAATCAGCGGGCCGTGGTTTCGTCAGGCTCAACCCGGCGGGTTTCGAGACGGCAATTCTTGCCTCCTCTACCGACGGCGATGCAAATAAAGTGTGACTAAAGTGGAAGTACATAAATACTGCCATCGTAATTGCGAATATCGCTAAGAGGGCATAAAACATTACCTGCTGCAATTCGGCGCCTCGGCCCCAACTATCTATTAGGATAATCCTAATTCCGTTGAGAGCGTGAAAAGTCACGGCGGCTACTAAAACAGCTTCGCCAATTGCCATAATCGGTTGATGATACATTCCGATAACTTGGTCATATGCGGCAGGACTAATTCGTATAACCGCAGTATCAAGCACGTGGACAAACAAAAACAGGAATATGGCCACCCCAGAAATGCGGTGCGCCAGCCAAGTCCACTGCCCCACCGCCCCTCGATACAGGGCGCCCCGACCAATCACACCCCAATCCGACCACAACTAGCAGCATATTCGCAGCAGACGCGCTGGTGTTCTTTCTAATTTTCTAAAGCTACAAAGCCTGCTCAATAGCGATTTGGTAGACATCAGGCTCTTGGAGTGTGACATCGTTGAATGCCCGTTGCAACCGTTCAACTGTAGTGCCCAATTTATCGACCACTGCCAACGGGATTGGCTTTCCAGGTTCCCAATGTGCAGAATCGCCATAGTCATATGCAAGAAAGGTTAATGAACCGTGCTGGGGTGGATATTCCGGCAGCATTGTCCGCCCGCCTAATCTTTGCATTATGCGGTCAAATATTGGGCGTGGGCACACAAAATACAGTCCTTTCTTAGCCAGCTTCTCGCGCTGCAGCACCTGACCCTTATACACTAATTGCGGGATTATTCTCTTAGAAACATTCTCCCAGTTAATTCCAACTGATGTCTTAATTAGTTCTCGTTTTCCAGCTTCAAGCCCAAGCCGTCCCACGCGGTAGTTTCCCGTAGTATCAACTGTCTGTACTTCGACCGCCACAAATTCGACGAGTTCCCCGGAACTATTCAAGAGGGCCAAAATCCAATCGACAAAGTAATTCCCAAATCCATCCTTCTTTGGGAGGTGCAGTTCCTTACCCCAACGTTTGCCGAACACTGCAACCGTTGGTTTTCTGGCCTTAATGGCATAGTTCCGCGCTTCTTTGCCAACCATCAACTCGTTTTCTGCACCCCAAGCGTCTTTCGCGATTAGCTGCAAAATCTGATATGAATCTGCATAAAGCCGAATTGGGCAACAAATAACTGGGGCAGTCGTTATCGGCTTTATCGAACAGACTCCAGAGACTAAGCCATCACTTAGTCGCTTCTCGCAGGTCTCCTCAAGAAAAGGACATTCTGCGGTTTTTGCTGCCAAAAGCGCAGAATCGGAAGAATCTGTCGCACGATAACCATAAAATTCAAATATCGATCCGACCATATTATGCTGCCAGAGCAATTGGAGATCTATCGCTAGCCAACAGTTCCTTTAGAATTGAGCGGCCTACTGCAGCCGCCAAGAAAGGAGGAACAGCGTTACCGACTTGGGCATATTGTTCTACCCTGGAGCCGGTGAAATGATACGAATCGGGAAAGGACTGGAGGCGCGCGGCTTCCCGAACGGTGAACGCGCGGTCTTGATCGTAGTGGAAATATGCCCCCCAATGAGGATCGCATTTTGTGAGAATCGTTGAGGCTAGACCATCTGGCTCTACGCGTCCATATCGCTTCGTATGATCCGAGAGCCGAGCACGCTGCATCCCGAGCGGGCGCAATTCATATGGAATATCGGTCCAATTACCGCCAGGCGGAATGAACTTTAGGCGTTCCATATTCACCGCGCTTAGGCGCGCTGCCTCGTGGTTGGTGACTCCGGTGGAATCCCGCCTGACGGCCCGTTGGAACCCGTTTTGTGGAAGGCAAACATAGTCCTTTATCTCAGCTCCGAATTCACCGTTATCCAAACGCGGGAGATCTCCGAGAGCCTGCATAACCGTTGTGTGAGAGGAAGTCGGAGCTGCAACGGGAGGGAGTTGAAGAAGACTTCTGTCCTTAAAGCGAGAGGTGAAGTTGACCCGTGCCGGTGCAAATACTTGGGGTTTGGGGAATGCTTGGAGCGGATCAATATCTTCACGAAATCCGATAATTACAGTGCGCCAACGGGTTTGCGGCACACCAAAATATGGCGCATACAAAATCTGAACGTCACTTCGATAACCCAATTCCGAAAGCATTTGAATTATTGCCGAAAGCGTCTCGCCCTTCTGGAAAGACACCAAACCCGGCACATTTTCAATTAACACAGCTTTAGGAACAAACTCTTTGGCAAAACGGAGAAATTCGTGGAAGAGGTGATTGCGTTTATCTCCAGTGGATCGTTTTGGGGCATTAATTGAGAAACCTTGACACGGCGGACCGCCAGCTAGCAGATCAAGGTCGCCTCTTGATAACCCAAGACGCTGCCGGACATCGGTCGCATCGATCAACCTTATGTCACCAGTTTCCACCCAAGTTCCGGGATGGTTTTGCTGATAGGTTTGGGAATAGCGCTCCTGCAATTCATTCGCATATAAAGGCACAAAACCTGCATCCGAAAGCCCTCTGGACAGCCCTCCGGCTCCGCAGAACAAATCAACTAAAGTCTGTTCCATCGGGCCCACCTCCTCTTTCGCTAACTATAGGCCGCTTCGTTCTCTTTTGAACCTATCAGCAGCCAGTGTCATCAAGATTGGCGCGATTAGAACGCTAGTTCTATCAACGGCCTCGGAGGTCGAAGCGGATTGCTTTTCTCCATACTCCGTCGGCTTCGTGGTGGTAGAGCCAGAGGGCTTCGACGGGGAAACGGGCGGAGAGGTTGGCGAATTCGGCTTCGGCGCGGTCGAGGGTCGGCTCGGGAACGCCGTGGGCGAGGGTGACGTGCGGGTGATAGTCGAATCGCTTGGGGCTGGCCAATTTGCCGCGATGCACTGCGGCCTGCAAAGTCACACATTCGTCAAAACCCTCAGTAACGCGAATAAACGCCACCGGAGATAACGGCCGGAAAGTTCCGGTGCCATCAAGTCGCACCGTAAATGGCCGAATGAGGTCGCAAATGTTATCCAATTGGACGGTAATGGCTGGTAAATCTGCATTATTGACCGCAGTGGGGCCGATTATCGTAATATGGGGCGGAATCATTTCCGCATATTCGTCGCCATAACCGATCCGGGCCAATTCGATTTCATTTGCCCAAGGCTGTGGCACCGGAAAGGAAATTCCGATCCGGGTTTGGTTGGGGCCACAGGGGGGCAGGAACATTTTTGGTGACCGGGAGCCTTAAGCTCCGTGGTTTCGAGACGCCGCTTGCGGCTCCTCAACCGACGGGGTTGCAACCGACGGGGAACGGTGCAGCATTGCGTTTGGCCGCAATAGACCGAAACGATCATAAATGCGTTCCAAAACCGGCTCCGCTATCGCTTGAGCGCGCGCGGCGCCATCGGCCAAAATCGCGTCTAGCTGCGCCGGATCGGATAAATACAAATTAGCCCGCTCCTGGAAAGGCACTAAGAAGTCATTGACTGCATCGGCCAAATCAACTTTCAAATAGCCATATCCCTTGCCATCATAGGCGGCAGCAATTTCGTCAATACGGCGGCCCGTGACAGCAGAGAATATCGACAACAAATTAGAGATACCGGGCTTAGTTTCCGGGTCATAATATACGGCATAATCTTGATCGTTATCCGTGACCGCCGCTTTGATAGCCTTGATCGCAGCCTTGGGCGGCTCCAAAAGCCAAACCACCCCACGACCGCCAGAACTCGATTTCGACATCTTTGCAGCCGGGTTTTGCAAGTCCTGAATTTTAGCAGTCGCCTTTTCGATATAAGGCTTTGGAACAACAGCAGTGCCAGCCCCAAATCGGGCATTTAAGCGTTCCGCCAAATCACGGGCCAATTCCAAATGCTGACGTTGATCTTCACCCACTGGAACATATGCCGAATCGTATAACAGAATATCGCCAGCCATTAGCATCGGATAAGCGAATAACCCGACCGTGGGGCCGCTGCCACCTGCGGCTTCACCCGCCGAAATCTTGGCAGACTTATCCTTGAATTGCGTCATTCGGGAGGCTTCGCCAAAACCGGTTTGACATTGCAACAACCAACCCAATTCGGCGTGTTGCGGCACCTGCGATTGGACGAAAAGAATAGACTTAGCAGGATCAATTCCAGCCGCTAAATATTGGGCGGCTGTGCGTCGAGTTCTTTCCCGCAATAAAGTCGGATCAGGGTTAACCGTCAAAGCGTGCAAATCGGCAACAAAGAATAACGCCTCAAAGTTTTGTTGCAATTCTACCCATTGCCGGGCGGCGCCAATATAATTACCTAAATGCAAAGAATCGCTGGTGGGTTGCATACCCGAAAGAATTCGACGCGGCGCATTGGACTCCGGCGGCGTGGGCAAAACACTGGTCACCGGCGGCACCTCAATGTCCCCGACGCCCGCAGCGATCGCGGCGACATCGGCGGCGTCAGCGGGCGAGTTTCTTGGCGTATCCAAGAAAGAATCAGCGGAAAGCGGCGCATCGGAACCAGGCTGCACGTCAAAACCTAACACGAGAACTACACTACGTTATATGGCGTGAGCCTAAACTAAATTGGCACGCTTGTGAGGTATGCGCGCCGCGCGGTTATGCCAGTTTCAGCGCAATGCGCGCCTGGCGGCGCGTGCTGGATTCTGCGATCCCCCTACGGGGGCCGCAGAATGACCGGGTGGTGTGGGAGGCGAGTTAGGCGGGGAGGGCGCCGAGTAGTGCTTCTCGAAGCGCCTCGGCTTCCGCCAGATTCAGTTCGAGCACCATTCGACCGCCGCCCTCAAGCGGAATTCGCATAATAAAACCCTTGGTTTCCTTGCTGACTTCAAGGGGGCCGTCGCCCGTGCGTGGCTTCATCGCTGCCATTTGCTCGCCCTTTCGTTCGCGGTGGGCCTCCAGGTATTGTGGCGCCCATACGCCGCCATATGTCCGATTTTAGCTGTTTGGCACACCCTAATTTTGAAGTTGGCGGCAAATATCGCTCCAAATGTGCCAGTTCGGCGCTATGGTTAGATAATGGCCGAATATTTGGACCTTGAGGCGTGGGGGCACGGGCTGGCTTCCATCGCGACTCCGGCGGATCACTCCAAGGAGCCGGTGGTTTTGGACGTGTGGTATCCATTTCCCGAGGTGGGAGACCCTGGGCAGACGCATCCGCCCGTCGGATTTGAGGCGCCCGAGGTCATCACCGAGGCGGTCCGCGTCGATCACGCCCGTGGGGTCGAGACGATGGTGCTGTTCACGGCTTCGCGCCTCTCATCGCCGCCCGAGGACGTGGCGGACGCCTATTTGCGATTGCACCTCCTGGCGGCCGATTTGGTGCCGCCGGGTTCGGTGAACTTGGATGGCATACTAGATATTCTGCCTAATGTGGTCTGGACCGATATTGGGCCTTGTTTGCCCGAAGATATCGAAAAGACATTAGCAAATGCGCGCGCCCACAAGGGACATACCGTGGCGATTGAGGCCGTTTCGCAAGTGCGGCCGAACCTGAAGAAGTATATCGGCACAGATAATTAGCTACCGTGGTTTCGAGACGCCGCAGTTGCGGCTCCTCAACCGACGGATAAGAATTAGACGGTAGGAAGATATTTATTATGCAATTAGGTGATGTGCAGGCTCGGGTTCGTATTGCTTTGACAACTGCGCTAACAAATGAATGGAGTTTGTTTGCGCCCGCGACGGGAACTTCGCATCCTTCCGAGCGCTCAATTGCCTTCCATTTGGGTTGGTGTTTGCGGCCTCTGATTAACGAATCCTGGGATTTGGATTGCGATTATCAGCGTTCCGGAATGGCGCTAGAATCTTCGATGCAATTCGGCGAAGGGTTATATCGTGCGCCTGACCTTATTGTGCACCGGCGTGGTCGAATTGGGCCGGAAGATAACCTTTTACTTATCGTGGTATCTGCCGATTTTGCTTCGTCCGAGGGCAAAGTTCCGACAATGGAACAGGTACACGCCATTCAAATGCGGTTCGGATATCGATATGCGGTTTGGATTGATTTGCAGTTGCAAGATGATGGCGTCGAGGGGCGGGTTCATCCTGTCTGGCAGTGGTCCACCTTGGAAGAGGGGCCGGAGCGGGCGCCGCATTCGATTTATTCCGCGCGGGAGTTGAAGTCGATTACGGACGCGATTAAGTTGCTTTTCTTGGGATAAAGCTCTGGCCGTGGTTTCGAGACGCCGTTCGGCGCAGGGAATGCGCCGACGAAGCGGCTCCTCAACCGACGGGTTGCGTGGTTTCGTTCGCGCCAACCGACGGACTCAATTGACGGATACTTGTTATTCGCGGGGGGCTGCTATTCGTTTTGCGTTTTCGTCCACGATGCGTTCGGTTATCGGGAGGAAATCGCGCTTTGGTTCGCCGACATATAATTGACGCGGGCGGCCAATTCGGGTATCTGGATCGTGTGCCATTTCCCGCCATTGCGCAATCCAGCCGGGGGTGCGGCCCAAAGCAAATAACGGGGTGAACATTGACGGAGGGAATCCAATTGCCCGATATATGAGGCCAGTATAAAAGTCCACATTAGGATAAAGTTTGCGTTCCGCAAAATAATCGTCCTGGAGCGCAATTTCTTCCAATTCGCGCGCGATATTCAATAACCCATCATCGGCACCGTACCGATCCAATATCTTATCCGCGTCGGCCTTAATGATTTTAGCGCGCGGATCATAGGCCTTATAAATCCGGTGCCCAAATCCCATCAGGCGGACGCCATCTTTTTTATCCTTCACCTTTGCGACATATGACTTAGCCGTGTCACCGCCCGAAGCGATTTGGTTTAGCATACTCAGCACAGCCTCGTTGGCGCCCCCGTGCGAAGGCCCAGATAGAGCGCCAATTCCGGCGGCGACCGAGGCATAAACCGACGCGGTGGCCGAACCCACTAAGCGCACGGTCGAGGTGGAACAATTCTGCTCGTGATCAGCGTGAATGATAAGAAGCTTATCCAAGATGGAGACGATATCCGGGTCGGTATCGTAGTTTTCATATGGCATTGCGAAACACATTCGGATAAAGTCAGCGACATATCCGGCAGTATAGTTTGGATAAAGGAATGGCCGCGAAGTCATTGCTCTAAAGACATAACTGGTGATAGTGCGGATTTTGGCCAAAATCAATACGGTGGCTAAGTCGATTTGGTCTTCATCTCTAGGATTAAGGGATTCAGGGTAGAAAGTTTCCAATGCGCTCATCGCGGAAGCCATCACGGCCATCGGATGTCCAGTCTTCGGGAAAGCGTTCAATAGCGCGCGATAATTCTCTGGCAATAAGGTGTGGCGATTAACTTGCTGCGAAAAACGATTTAGCACTTCTTCTGTCGGCAATTGTCCATAAATCAACAAATAGGCGACCTCTAAGAAAGTCGAATTAGCAGCCAATTCCTCGATGGGATAACCGCGATATCGCAAAATTCCTGCATTACCATCGACATAGGTAATTGCCGATTCCACCGATGCCGTATTCATAAATCCGGGGTCGAAAGTGACCATATTGGCTTGCTTCAGCAGGGTATCGACCTCCAGGCCCGCTGGCCCTTCCGCGACCTTGATGATCGGCAGCGTCAGGTTATGCTCGGCGGTCTCCAGCCGCGCCCCCTCGGGGTCAATGACCGGCTTGTTGACCGGGATCGCGAGGCCGTGCTTAAAGTTCACCATCCTCTAATGCTACCGTAGTCGGGTGAGCGAAAGCGAAATGGGGCGCCGGGGTTTCGAGATGGCCTGTTCGACAGGAAACCCGCAGAAGCTGCCTTCCGCAACCGACGGCTCGGCGCCGGACTCGTTTCAAGTGGGCGATCGCGTGGTGGTGCGTCGTTTGGTGCCTTTGCCGGGACGGGTAAATTACAGCGATGTAATTGGTATCGTTGTCTCCAATTCGGTTTCGGACATTACGCTGCGCCGCGACGCCGCCGGATACCCCGACGCCGATCTCGTCACCATCCCCTTGGATACGATTCACACCGCCAAAAAAATTCCGCCCCGCCCCGCGCGCCCCGTGGTACAATAATTACAATAATATCGACGGGAAGGAAGCAAATGAACTTCATTGAGTTTTCAATCAAAGAAACAGATTCCTTTTCCGATCTTGATGATTTCATATTCGACTGGACCAAACGTTCCACAAATGGAACAATAGTTGTTGGTGACAGAAAAATACGGCGCCAAACCCTCAAGCGACCGGTACTTATATTTTGACACTGAGGCGACCAATAGACTTATCGAAACATATTTAGGTACAAATGAGGCGGATGATGGAAAGCACTAAAGAACGAATCAAGCGGGAATATGCGGTAGCTGCGAAAATGCTGCCAATGAAAGATCCTGCTCAGCTCAAGAAAATGCAAGACGAAAAACTCGATACTGCCGCAGCTTGGATTCGAGTAGCGCGAAAGCTTGGCCGTCCTCTTTCCACCCGAGAGCAAGAATGCCTGAATATCTAGACTTGTTCCGCGATTCCTGAATCGTTTCCGAATTTCAGCGGGGGCGGGTGGTTCTGGTTTGGTCTGCTTGGTGGAAAAAATCTGTGGTGTCTTGATTGGATTCGAGAGCTGCGGCGAGGTTCAGGAGGTCGGCGGCAGTTTTCTTTAGGTGCTTGGCGACTTCTGCCCTGTTGGCTTCTACCAGGGCTTTTGTTCTTTCTGGATCGGTATATGCGACTCTAGTGCCGTCTTTGAACGAGCCTGCCGCGAGCTTTAGGGCCATTTCTTTCTGCGGGGATTCCGAGACTTGGTTTAGTAATTGGACGGCCAAAATATGGGGCAGGCCGCTGATCAGAGCTTGAACCTGATCGTGGTCCTTATCGGTGAGTTCGATGATATTTGCGTCGAAGGTATCGGTCAGATATTGATATACCTTTTGGTATCTCGTTGTATTTCGACCTCCGGTTGAATTTGGATTCTGCGATCCCGGTGGTTTCAAGACGGAGGCCATCGCCTCCTCCTCAACCGACGGGGATGTTTCACGTGAAACGTTCTGGGTTGTTAGTGCCCAGGGGGCGCCTTTTAGGAGGTCGGCGGTCGCGGCGCCGAAACCACTGTGTTCATTTCCGGCCATTGGATGCGTGGCAACATATTGGTTATTTAAGCCAGCCTTTCCCATTGCGGCGCGCACTGGGGATTTCACTGAGCCGATATCTATAACTGTGGCGTCTGGCTTTATGTGTTTTGCAACTTCCGTGCCGACAGTTTCATATGTTGGTAATGGAATTGCTAATATTATCAGGTCGGCATCTTTAACCGTCTCGGCAATTGTTTCTTTTATTTTAATGCCCGATGTTTCGGCAAGGTCTTTGTATTTTTGGGAGCGGTTATATGCTGTGACGTGATAGCCGCGTTGGAGGGAGGCTAAAGCCATTGAGCCGCCGATTAGGCCGAGGCCGATAATTGCGATGTTTTCGAATGGCGGCACTACCACAGGAGACCTAATTCTAG
>Ga0268261_10001418_pt1 | contig 16431 bp, 14 predicted proteins | sample TergutNc150P1_FD_190353 | JGI IMG/M metagenome (GOLD analysis project Ga0268261, IMG submission 190353) | Nasutitermes corniger P1 segment gut microbial community from laboratory colony in Florida, USA - Nc150 P1 (SPAdes) (version 2) | ecosystem: Host-associated > Arthropoda: Insects >...
GGGGGGGGGGGGGGTCCTGAATTGTTGAGCTAGTGCCGGTCCTGGGCTGCAGGGATGTAAAAAGAAGCAGCTGTGACCTAATTTAACCTCAAAATGACCTATGTTTGCATGTGAAAATTCACATACAAACAACCCTAGAAATTCACTTTATATATATACAGGTAACAAGGAAATTTACTGAATTTTTAAGACATCCCCTACAATCTCTGTTTAATTTCCACAGACTGCAGTTTATTTCATAATTTAACCTATTTCTATTCTGAGAGTACTCACATTTTTCATAAATCATGCACTGAAATTTAAATACTAACCCGGTTATTTAAAGGTTAAAGTACTATTATGGTTTATGCTGTTCGTTCCATGCATTGTTGATGGCCCATACACAATACTCAACCAAAAAATTTCACCATGTTCTTCCTTAGATATTTATATATCAAAACACTCAGTATTCTTACATGTTTCAATCCACAATGGACCATCATCATGGAACAGGCATCAAATAATACTATATGAAATTTAATTACCTATTTTTTATACAAAATTAACATCTTATGTATGATGTTAAAGAATCAAATAGTGAACTATATACAGTTATTTGTAGAACAGTTGTATGTATAAGTGAAATGGCATCTTGATATACTTAAAATTAATTTTAAGACATTAAAATATAACACAAGTCATTTAAAAAAAAGCACATGTACAAAACCTGAAACACAGAACAACAGTTACGAGGTACATACTGAATGAGAGTTGACACAGTACTAAGATAAGAAACGTTCAGAAGGACCACACTTGAATTTTGGTCATGTGCAAGCGTGACACAACTGAAGATCATATATAGTTGGTAAAGTGGGCTGCATTCCCCCATACATTGTTCTAGGACAAGTTTATTATTCTAAGAATATAAATGAATGTAAAACTGTTCAAGAGAATTCATATATGGGCTCTTGTTCACTTGCTGGAGTAGGGGTATAGTGTTTTAATGGATTCATATGTATGTTGTTTATTTGTAAAACATGTTCTACATATGCCAAGATTCTGATGTTTTCATTTCAAATAATGACTGCTCTGTCCAAAATAATAAAGCTTACATGTAGAACAAGTCAGCTCATAAATTCCACTCTTTTATATATATTTGTTGTTACAATACTACATGGAGACACATGAATGAAAATCTTTATTTTTATACAATGCATCCATGTAGTATTGTAACTTCTTGTCAACATTTGAGTGGATACAAAAATATTGCAATTATCATTCTATATTTCATATCTCATACATTTATATATTTTAAATGCTTACATATGCTTATATTTTAATTATAAAAAATAAAAATCTTAAGAAACAAGATACCTTACAATTGAAGAAACAAAGATTTTTAAACTAATAAACCTTGTAATCAAACAATGGATCAATATTACCAAGAAAACAAATTTTATATAAAAGTATATAATTTAACCCATATTACTTTCATAAAAAAGGAATGAACCTCATAAAATTTGGTTTTCAGTACAATACTGAAAACCCTATACTGCCATATCTCAGTGATCTTGTAACAGAAACTGAAAAAGCCATAAAAATGTTAGATCCTAATATACAAAGTGCATATCATGTCAAGGCACCTAAAAAACTAAAACAACTTTTAAATTCATGTACATCCCATAGTCATCCACATATATGACAATTATATATTACAAAGTAATCCAGAAATAAATTAATATCAAACAATGTAATACTGATCCTGCAGACAAAGTCAGAATGATCATTACAATAGATAATACCACATATACAGATAAGTAAAATGAGTTCTTGCAGCCAACCAATTTTCAAAAATCTCCAAAGATCCCAACGAAAAATACCAAAATAACTCCAACACTACAATAATACAATAAGATTATTGATAGTCACAAAATAAAGTATGCAATTCAAATTAAACCACCTCTTCCTGTACTAAAAGCACAACTTAGGTTACATAAACAGATATTCTGATTTGCCAGCAGTCAATAATATCAATGCACCTACTTACAAAGTACAGTAGTGCCTTACCCAAATATTAAATGAGTATCTTACTCTTAATAATCAAAATGTTGTTTCTAACTAACTAACTAACTAACTAACTAACTAACTAACTAACTAACTAACTAACTAATCAACCAACCAACCAACCAACCAACCAACCAACCAATCAACTAACCAATTAACTAACTCCGTGGAGCAGAGTCCTTCCTGAAAAGCTAAATGGGTCTCAGGTAATCAAGAAACTCCCCAGTTTATGGAACCCAAAGCTCCGTGGAGCAGAGTCCTTCCTGAAAAGCTAAATGGGTCTCAGGTAATCAAGAAACTCCCCAGTTTATGGAACCCAAAGCTCCATTACCACATTCACATGGGCCTGCCACCTTGTCATTATTCTGAGCCAGTTCAACAGTTCAATCCAGTCAATGCCCCCATCCCACCTTTTGAAAATTCATTTTAATATTACCCTCCCATCTATGCCTGGGTCTTCCAAGTTGTCTCTTTCCCTCAGGTTTCACCACCAAAAGCCTGTATGCACCCCCCCACACGCTACATGCCCAGCCCATCTCATTCTTCTCGGTTTTATCACCCAAATAATATTTGGTGAGGAGTACAGTTCATTAAGCTCCTCATTATATAGTTTTCCCCACTCCCCTGTTACCCCGTTCCTCTTAGACCCAAATATCCTCCTCTGCACCCTATTCTAAAACGCCCTCAGCCTACGTTCCTCCCTCAGAGTCAGCGAACAAGTTTCACACCCACACAAAACAACAGGCAACATTATAGTTCTGTATATCTTAATCTTTATATTTTTGGATAGCAAACTGGAAGACAAAAGAATCTGCACCAAATGACAGCAAGGACTCCCTAACTTGTCGGCTCTTAACTTCTTCCTGAATGGAATTTTGATTCATTAGCGTTGTTCCCAAATATCTGAATATGCTGTTTCTAACTGAATAATCTTTGCACAAGAACTAACAAAATTTAAGATTAATAGTAATCATAAATTTATTACATACATGTAAGATAGTAAGGACCTTTTCATAAATATTCCTATTCACGAGATAAACATTACTGATAATTTGCTTCAATTAAGGGCTATTAAAGTAATTTCCAAAAATCAAATGTTATGGTTGATGAAAACTGTTTTGTCTCAAAATTACTTTGCCTTTTCTGATAATATATATCAGTTATTATATGGTATAGCCATGGGCTCAGCTATTTCAAGCATAATCACTGAAATATATTTGTGCTATGAAAACATATTTATTAAACACATCCTTCAAACCACAAACATAATATTTTACACAAGATATGTGTATGACACTTTAATTATATAAATAAAACTATGACTAATCCAGATCTCATAACGACCAACATAAACCAAATACGCAAGAACATCATCTTTTAACCAACACCCAAAACTAACGTACAAATATACTTCCTTGATTTACTCCTCATATGGAAAGAATTCTCTACTGAAGTTGATATTTATCGAAATCCTACCACCATACATACAACCATCAATTTCTTTTCAAATCATATCACAGAATATAAAAGAGCAGCACATAGATACTTTAGCACGTGTGCATTCACTTCTATATTCACCAGCAAGAAACCAAAGGAACAGCATACCACAAAATATATAGCCAAGGCCAACAACTTTCCACATACACACTCAGTGAAAAAATAGATTTTCAAATACAAGAGAAAATGAATATTCCTACCCCACATAAGAATACATAACCCAAACAAACAGACATTGTTTATATATTACAGCCCACTTATACGGAAAATTACTGATTTGTTTAGACAAACTACTGTATGTTTAATTCTGTAATACAAACATTGTATATGAATTTCTGAAACCAAGAACACCAAACACAAAAAATGAATACACAAAAGTGGAATTTACGAGCTAACCTGTCCTACGTGTAAACATCTTATGTTGGACAAACTAGTCATAATTTGAAAAAAGGATATCAGGAGCTTGTTAGGTATGATCCACAATCAGCATATGCATTACACATTTTAAACAACATACATGAGTATATATCCATTAACATCACTATGTCTCTATTCAAGCAAGTGAACAGAAGCAAATTGAGTTTCATGCAATATTATTTGATACCTGTTCCATGATGATGATCCAATGTGGATTGAAACATGCAGGAATATGCCAGAGTTATAATATAATATAAATCTCTACAGAAGAACATGGTGCATTTTGTTGGTTGAGTGAATTACTATTCTAATATTTACCTGGAACGAGTGCAGAAACCTGTCAAGATATTAGGTGTGTTTGCTGACATACAACCTGAGCACTTCCCAATAACACCCAAAAACATTACCACTGAACCCACCATGGCAAGTGTCACATTTCATTAAATGTCACGTTCAAATCACCGCAGAAATGGAAGTGGACTGGACATACACTGAGGAATAATTCCTCTGTCATAAAGAAACAAGCTCTGAGTTGGAACCCCTAAGGACAATGTTCAAGAGGAAGACTGAGAAGGAGCTGGAGAACAATACAGAATGAGAACTGTGCTCTTCTGGGTTATTATGCAACAAGTAGTGGTAATTCCTTACAGACATATTAGGACAACCTATCAGTCCCATTTCCTGGGTCAAGAATCCAAGAGAGATGGTAACCCTAGTCAGCAGTTTGAATAGGGAAGGGTGTAGGTGGGAGAAGTGTAGTCACTCAGTACTACTCCGGGGACTAGTGGATGACTACTCCCCCCCCCCCTCCTGCATCAGCCCTACTGGCTGGCACCATGCTACTAAGATCGTATCACCATCTACACCTTTCCTTACACAAACCATGTACTGGATTACCAGTTTTCTTCGTGGATTCTTGACCCTTGAAGATGGGACAAATAGGTTGTCCCAAAACATTGGTATGGAATTACCACTACTTGCTCCATAATAGCCCAGAAGAGAACAGTTCTCATCTACTTTGCAACAGAAGCCTGAAATCATGCACAATACAGGATGAAGCTGTAACAGTTAGAAGGACTTCGAGAGGTCAAGCCAATAGCCGGAAACAAAGTCTGCTGGCTTGACTTCATACAGGCCTTCTGTTCTCCAGTGGAGGAACAGGAAATGACTTGAGTGTTCATATCCATGGAAAAAGAAAAAGCTAACTTACTTATCAGAGCTGTGTGTACCATCATGTCCTGGTCCTTCTTTCTGCTGCACAGACTTCTCTTCTTCAAGCAAGGCATCAAACAAGTCACTTGTGACATCTTGTTGGCTTTCAACAACTACCTTTCTTCTGTTACTGTCAGTGAAAAATATGTCATCATCGTTCTGCATATCAGGATCCTCATACATATTGTCCACCTGTTGGTATGTAACCTTGTGGTCCTGGAAGTTATACCTACAAGATACAAAAACTGGCCCTTATCACTCTTTGTATCAGAATACTATAAACATTTTCCAGTCATTGCTATGCAACCCTGCAGTTCTGGACCCTGTACCTACAAGACACACAAAACATCATGTCATAATTCAACATCAGGATAACCATACAGACGAGCCCAACCTTTGAACACAACCTTGCAATCCTGCAAGATGTACCTACCAGCCACACAAAATAAGTATTCACTGCATGTGCAGTACCTATACTTTGTGTCACAAATCAATCCTTGGGCTTCCTGAAAACAAAGTAGGAGTTAGAAAAAAAGGGTTATGATTTTGAATTTTGAATCAGTCATAATGAATAAGTATTGTAACATATAATTTTTGACAGAATCAATCAAAGCTCCACATAGCATCACTAAACTACATCCAATGCCTAGTACTCTGAACAGAACACATTTTAGAAACTGATCTCAAGTGAAAGCGTGTGAAGGCTTCTATTCAGTCAGGTCCATCAGGAAGACCTAATCTTAATCACTAAACCAGTGAACCTACCTTTCTGCCCGATGAAAGAAAGAGATTTAATTTCTGAGTACTGGGCACTGCGTGAAATACCAGATGATCAACAAAGTCCAGAAACCTGATAATCCTGAATGCAACACAGCACTGTCAGAAATCGTTAGCACTTCAGTGCTCCAAGTACAATAGTTGCCAAACCTATGTGTGACAAATATTAGCACTAGCAACAGTGAGGGCGGTGTTTAAGAAGCGCCAAAATATGTGTACCCCATAGTTTTATAACAAATCTGCGATAAGAAAGCTGCTGAGAAGAAATAAAGTGTGTGTAATATTTCACGCCACATAGTATGCTGAATATAAAGATTACTCTTTTGGTCACTGTTAATCAACTTGTTTTTTTTTAATGCAATATTTCAAAACCTCCACCTGTCTTTTATGAGGTACAAAGGTTCCTACTCAGCTGGGCCACATATAAACAGATAACTTCACTCACTGAACACTGTAAGTAGTTCAACCCACAGTACAGGGTGTATCTCTAAATCATTTCCCTGAGCAGGGCAGCTGTCATGGAATCCATACTGCATGTGCATCTTGCATTTATCAAGAATGAAAGAGTAATTTGTCCCTAGTCGTTCACCTTACTTTATTTCACAAAAGTGTCTTCTGTCAACCCCCACCTTCTATAACAGGTCTCACAACTTTGGAAAATATTTCTCAACTCATGATGGAGCTCTTGTCTTTATATATTAGCAACTGCTCTTTGGATGTAATCTTTCTATTCTTAAAAACAATATGGTATGTTCACATAAACATCAGCCTTCAGCATTCAGCATTCTCCACAAATAATAGCCACACAGATTTAAATCTCTGTATATAAGAGGCCATAATCCTCAAAACTAGTGTCAGAATTAATTTAACACAACAGTAGGAATTTACTGCTTCTTCAAAAAACTCAGACCCTATTATTTGTATGCATTCACTTCATACCAGATTTAAACTGTAAGGTCATGCCAACAAACTCCATAAACTTTATATTTTAAAACACCAGTATATGTTACACCAGCTTTTTGCATTGCCATTCAATGTAAACCATGCCTCATCCAAGAAAAACACAAGTACTGTATTAAGAAATCCATCGGCTACCAATTCCTGAAACTACTGCAATAACTGCTTATTGCTGTTCTGTATACAGGAGAAGGGTGTTTTACAAATATGATTTTGCTTCAGTACAGTTTTAAAAGCTTTGTTGTTCTGTCAGCTGAGTATTTTAATGCCCCACTGTCAACAGTCAATTGGTGCAAAAATTGTCTATGGATTTTTCTATTTGAGCACCATTACCAGCCAATTTAGTGTAATCTGAAACCCAAAAATCACACATTTTCTTCCTGTCCAACAAAAGCTTGTCATTCAAAATTCTTCCACTATTCTATACACCATTCTTCCATACAGCACATTTTTTTCCTAGAACTTTGGTGACATTACTAAGATTACACATGTGAATAAAACATATATGGCCATACATACAGGGGGTGAATCTACATTGCAACACAAGACAACAATGTTACAAGAATACAGGTTTTCTGCAGTACAGTTTCTGAGTTACAGAATCCCAAAGACCTCCCACACCAATGTTTGCAATGTCCACCTTGAGCTTAAACACAGAACACTGCACATGTGAATTGCGATCATCTTACTCGCTGTCAAATCCCAGGCATCATACAAATAATCTCAAATTATATGCCTGTCCATGACATCAGTGACTTCTGTAGATGTCCCCAAAGATAAGAGTCCAAGGAATATAAATCAGGGGAATGTGTAGGCTATTCTATTTGTCCACTTCACACTATTCATTGTTCCCAAAACAATGTTCAAGAATGCACAAAGAGCAACAAGAAAATGTGACAGAACAAAATCACGCATAAGCCATAAATGAATTCTTGTCTGCAGATCTACATGTTGCAACAGGTCTTGGAAAAATGTTTTGCAGGTAACAGTAGTACCCAGTCCTGGCCAGAAGTGCTGGTAGAAAATAGGGTGCCAGAAGTCTGTCTCCTGCAATGCCTGGCCACAGACTTAAGGGAAAGCTGTAGCTGATACCTAGAGTACAAGGTTCCATGTGGATTTTCATCTGTCAATGCATGCTGATTATGGAAAATGATTATTCTATCTCTTGAAAATCCTGCTTCACACATACATAAAATTAAAGATAAATATGCAGGGTTGCCAGTGCATGTCCTAAGAAGTCAATCTAAAAAGGTCCTTCACAGAAGGTAATCAGGTGGCATAGGTCTCTGTACTTGACAGAAGGTAGGGGTATGGGAACTGTGTGTGCTGGACTCAACACACAGCATTTTGAGACTCCCTCACATGTCACTATGCTCCTTGTGCTTATCTCTGGAGTTGCAGAAATCACATTAAGGACTCTCCCTTATTGTTAAGATGTTGAAACTGTGGTTGCCCAAGGTCACTTGGCTACACGTCCCATTCTCTCTAAGTCAGGTGAAGCAAATCATGGGGCTCTGCTTTTCCCATTTTGGAAGCTGTCACTCTTTTCACCCAGCAACCAACGGCACTTCTGTTGAGTGCAACACTTGCATAAATATTTCAAAGGTGGATGTTTCTCATTGACTCTTTCTCGGCAAAAAGAATTCTATCACAGCACATTGTTCATACTACACTCGGTTGTGAGGCGCTGCTTAAGTGGTGCTATCTGTCAGAAATCTCTACAAGTTTCTATTTAAATGTTGGAAATCTTCAAATTTGTTTCATCTAAAATCTCACATACCTAACTATGTTTTGCCCCCCCCAAGAGAAACAAATCAAATCAAAACAGGGCATTAGTTTTTGGACAAACTATACACAGTAAACTCATAGTCACCATGTACATTAAGGCATTTGTTGTACCATGGGACCTGCTTTTGTATGCCTTTATCACAAAAGTGATGGCCACATTTTTCAACTAGCCCTGCACATCTTTTCTGTGATGGTCACTCCTCAGACTCTGACCAGCCAAAATTTTCTTGAGGTAGATAAATTGTGAATAATTTTTCCCAAATTTTTGCATTCACTTTTTCTTTCAGATCATCCATCACTAAAGACAGATGCTCACTTCGTTCGTCAGGCACAGAAGTCCTGCCTTCTTTAAACAAGTGACACCAATTTTGCACATTCCTTCCAATCACTGCACCTTCACAATACACTTCAACAATCTGCCTGTTGTATTTCACATTTTTAGCATTACAAATCACATCACCATCTGCACTTCACAGGCAGCAGCATTTTCAACCTTTGTGTTCATCTTTAATGACTACAGCAAATGGCAGAAAAAAAATTATGATACTAAAATGCAAAACACATATTCCCCTTGACATACAGTAGATGCCTGATCTTGACAGGAAACGCACATGTCACCTGTGCAGCTACTATGTGTGAATAGTTATTTTGTGGACATGCCTTGTATGTGAAAATAATGTGCCAAATGCTGAAAAATGTAAATGCACATAGATAAACACAGGTGATAACTCACTCAACAGCTGTGGAAGTTGGCAGCATCAGCTACCCAAGCAATGTATAAAAGTTTGATATACAAAAAGGAAAGTATTTTTAAGCAATAGCATTCAATAAACATCCACATTCACATGATCCTCTTTTTCCCACAAGAGGACTGAGCAGCATACCTTCATGCAACACAACTTTATCACTCTCCCTAACCCCAGAATTGGATAAGAGATTACTGCACTCAGAGGAAGACCTGTCCCAGTGTCATTCAGTCCATTGCCATGGACTGGAATAGGATTGAACCTGGTCCTCCATGTTGAAAGGCATGGAACTGCATGAGTCATGGCATGGCCATTTTGGATGTAGAGTCATTTAGCAAACATTTACAGAGCCTCACATTCACCTTGAAAGCAATAATATCAATGCACCATGAAAAGCAGTTTTGTTATATGGTGCAACCAAATGCTGCATTTCAGAGGAACCCACTTTTAACCTCAGTTGGCTTACTACATATGATGATGAAGATCTATGTGGTTTTTCTCAAACTCTCCCAGCATTCTTATTGTTATGTATTCTTACTGTGATGTGTATGTATTCTTATTGTTATGTATGTTCCATTCTGGGTAATCTATTTTATTGTGTTGTTCTGTGTATTGTTTGTGTGTAAATGTGTACTGTACTACTACCTCTGGGTGTCAACCCAATTGCAGTTAACAAATATATATCATACAAATATTGCAAAACAAATATAAACAATAATCACCTCTTCCATATTTCAACCAACTTAGCATTCATTATTATTTTACATCTTAGTTTAAAGTAAGATACCCACCCAGCTGAAACAGCACTGTATATTTATGGATTACTTATTGACACAGCCAGCAGCTAGACTGTACAGCACTGAATGTTATGGGGATCAGTCAGTAATTAAGATGAAAAATGTATAAGGGGACAGGTGTGACCCGAATGGAAGTATTTTCAAAGGATTCATATACAGAAACTACAGAAAATCACAAAAGCATCAGTCAAGCTAGTTCACCATCTTGCCCAAGATTTGAACTAGACACCTCCAGAATACAAGTCAGAAATGTCATCACTTCAATAAACACACTCAGTAAAACAGCAGTGTTAAATATGTTTACACTGCGAAGATATTTAACTTGAAAACTCAAGCCTGCTGGGAAGTGCTGCCATGCACATCAGTATAGTTACCCATGTTTTGTACAAATCTGCCCCCTACATCTTCAGGATCTATGAAATGCAACAAATTATCTACCACACTTCCCAGCCAGTTACCCACTAGAGTATCAGAAGACAATAAACATAATAATACATCATAAAATTATGATATTTCATGACACACAGAAAGCAACGTAAAAACTAGTTTGTACCTACCCCTGAAGATTAGCTAAACCCTTATTCTTTTGTTCTTCTTTATCGACAGTCACCATCATCCTGGAACTGGTCTCTCCCACCACAACTGGTTTTCCCCATGGCACACATTTGTGATTCCTCTGCTGCACCTGTCATCACAGCAGAAAGTTCAGCTTCTCAATATGTGATCCATTATGGTACTCACAAATATTGTTTCCATGTCCAAATATACACTAAAGACAGTAATTTCAGATGTCACCAATTACAGCTTTTACTGCACACCCTTCATACAGAATATGCAGACATGTTTTGATTTGCATAAATTATCTGTGCCTGCTTATTCCTACTTACACACAATCAAACCCAGTGCTTGTACGAGCAAGAAACTCTTAAAATAGTAGTATTTAAATGACAAATCTTACTGGTAGCTAAACAGATTTGGGAAATTTTACATCTACAAATATGAAAGCTGGGTATAGTAATGAATGAATAAAAACACTTATATTGGTCTTTCTTATATAATGATTAACCAGCAGAACAAGAGTATCTGATAACACTGCAAATTAGATCGGAGGACAGCAGAACAAGACAGGTAACAGTCAATGTTATTCACTGCCCCATAGCATGTTCAAACCAGTACCTTGTGACACAGCCTACAGAGAAGAAAGAACCTACACAGGAACTGCCACCACACCACCAGCTGATAGTGTGAATTCACCAAGCACCTCTTCAATACAAGACTACACAGTTAATTCGCCTCCCATAAATCCAACCCCTCATTTGTACCTCTGGGTTATGCAAAGATCTGTACCCTGGGTCATGTGGGTGGCAGTAACAGGTGTGCAATGGACACATTATAGAGGGTTACTACAACACACACTGGCTAAAGGGGCTCTGGTTTACTCAAGCCAAGGTAGAAAGTATCATGCTGAAGGCTGCCTGGCAGTGGGGGTAGCAACAGCACTGTTGTACACTATCCCCTAGTGGAACCAGGCTGCACCCCACTGTATGCAGGCCTTCCATGTGGGAGGGGATCCGTGGACAGAGACCATATGGGTTCCCCATTTCGTGGGAGAGCTCCTTAACTGGGGTCTCTGAGATATAAGAATGAATGATTTGATGAATAAATCATTGGCTCTGGAAAAGGAACATCTCTCTCCATATGGACCCCAGTGGGAGACCATGGAGGGGGGCTATGAGATATGTAAAACAAGGATCTGGAAATGGGCATCTCTCTCCATAGGGGCCATGTTGGGGAACCTGGAGGAGGGGCTCTTTACCAGTGACTCCAAGAGACAGATATGGAAGGAATCTGGAAAGGGAATATTTCTCTCCACAGAGGCCCCATTGGGGGACCATGGATGGAGAGCTCCTTTACTGGGGACTTGAGAGAAATGTGAAATTTTGTTTTATCAGGAGACCTTGTTTATCTGGGGCTCCAAGAGATATGTAAAAGAAGACTCTGGAAACGGGCAGATCTCACCAAAGGGGCCCTGTTGGGTAACCTGGACGGGGGTTTCGTTTTACCGTAGATTTTGAGAGACAGATGGAGGAAGGCTCTGGAAATAAAGTCTCTCTCTCCACGGGAACTCTGCAAGGGGAACCTGGAGGGAGGGCTCCATAACTGGGGACTCTGAAGGATATGTGAAGGAAGGCTCTGGAAACTGGCATCTCTCTCGAAAGGAGGCCCACTGGGGAACCTGGAGGTGGGGGAGGGGGTTCATTTACTGTGGAGGACAGTAAAAGAGAGCTCTGTAAACAGAGCATATCTTTCCATGGAAGTGATGGGAAACTGGAGGGAGAGCTTCTTTACTGGGATCTCTGCAAGATATGTAAGACATGTCAAGGAAGGCTTTGGAAATGAACCATCTCTCTCTTTATAGGAGGCTACGTGAGGGAAACCTGAAGGGAGGTTTCCTGTATTGTGGTACTGTACAACATGTAATGGATGGCTCTGGAAATGCAGCATTTTTTTTATAGAGCTCCATATTGTATTGTATTGTATTGTATTCTATTCTATTCTATCAAATTCAGAATCCTCACTCCACACACACATTTCTCAACTAATCAGGCCATTTACTTCAAAAACTGGAATATATAAAAAACCAACAGCTCTCTGCAAAACATAATATACATCTGATCAGCACTTAACCATGTATTTTATCTAAAAACTGCTTACAAATAAAGATCCCTCAACTTATCTCTGTTCAAGACCACTTAAAATATAAGCCTCCTCCAATACACTCATCATCTATCAGCACTTTCCTTGATTACAACATTTCAAATTCTACAGACTCCTCAGTAAAAAATTCCCTTAACTATTTTCCATCAAAGATTACAATCTAACTGATATCTATATAAACCCTAAATTATCCTTAATATAAAATGGTTACTTGTACAATGACAAGTTGGTAAATTCAAACAACTTATAGTGCAGTAATTCTTAGTATATATGGTTATTACATATTATCTGATGATGGCCCATTTTGGCTAGAACATATTGTATGCAAAAGTTTCTCAAATATACAATAAACATACTTAGTTGTGATCAACAGTGTTCTTTCTATATTATTATCATCTGTCTGGCACTATGGGTGCCAGGTTAATGGAATTTTTGCTGTACTAGTGTTCCATGAAATGCATAATTAGAAGACACAATGAAAAGACAGCATATCAACTTGGCTCATCCAGCAAAAGACCACAACTATGTAGTTGGCATCATAAAACATTAGTACATTATGCATACAAAAGCACACAGCATTACATATAATTCTGAGACGATAAAGAATTGGCAGAAAAACAGCATATGTCACTGCAAGTCACAGTTTTCTAATGATTTCCAGCAACCAACTGCCCAAACAGAAACTTCTATCTGCATTTAATGTACTGGAACAAAACAAACAAAACTATATTGTGAATACCACACCACATATACTGTGTAAGAACCTGGATTAAACTTAAACAAATTATATCATAAAATGGCTATTCACTGAACTGATCCTATTATAGTCATACAAGTAAAAGGGAGAAGAACATGATGTGATTCCATCCATGATCACACAAGTACACTTGGATTTTTAAATTAACATAAACCTGAGTACAACAAAATTTTAAGTTTTACAAATTATATAGAGACTCACCTGACACCTACACACAGTACACCTACCCACATATCAGAAATTACATCCAAATACTCCAACATTTCTTTCACATGGCACATCAAAGTCTCCAACCCTGTAAACATGTAGACGCACTGCTACTGCTCTTGATTCCCCCAGTGCCACAGTAGCAGAATTTCAGTATAAGAGGATATGCAAAATTTACAAGTTATGCCCTACAATAGTCTGAAATTAGACTTCCTTCTTCATATTCAATCTTTCCCTTGCCCCACTGGTACTGTCGAGGAAACTTTTGTTACAAGAAGAATCATTTATGTACAGCTAAACTCCCAAGATATCATCAGCAATTAAGGTGTTTCCTCATTCATTGTACTTCTTCAATGATCTCAATTCAACAACTTCAGGTTAGTGTCTGAATCGAATGTTTGCCAATCCTCAAATATGGTGTCACTGTATTTAGATTCACTACCACTGCCCCAAAAAAGTGGCATCCAAATCTATTTCTTCAAACAATTAAAAATATTTTAAGAAAGAAAAAATTGCTGTTTCACTGATGCCATGATGCAAATGGACGACAGATGCCATACAATATTAACACGAATCAGTACAAATTATAGTTATCTGAAATGATGGCTAAAACCCACCAAAAACCTTACAAATGTACTGTATATATAAAATCCACATACTCCTTACTTACTCCATGGAGCAGAGTACTTCTTGAGAAGCTAACCTGTTTGCAGTTAGTCAAGAAATTTCCCGTATTTTATGGAACTCGAAGGTTCATTACCGTATTCACAAGTGCCTGCCACCTGTCCCAATCCTGAGCCAGCTCAATCCAGTCCATACCCCCACAACCCACTTCCTTAAGATCCATATTAATATTATCCTCCCATCTATGCCAGGGTCTCCCCACTGGTCTCTTTCCCTCAGGTTTCCCCACCAAAACCCTCTACACGCCTCTCCCCCCCCCCCCCCCCCATACACGCTACATGCCCCGCCCATCTCATTCTTCTCGATTTTATGTCCCATACAATACTGGGTGAGGAGTAGAGATCATTAAGCTCCTCATTATGTAGTTTTTCTCCACGCCCTTGTTACCTCATCCCTCTTAGGCCCAAATATTCTCCTCAACACCCTATTCTCAAACACCCTCAGCCAATGTTCCTCCCTCAATGTGAGCAACTAAGTTTCACACCCATACAAAACAAGAGGCAAAATTATAGTTCTGTATATCTTAATCTTCAAATTTTTGGATAGCATATTAGAAGACAAAAGATTCTGCACTGAATGATAGCAAGCATTCCCTGATTTCCATCTGCTCTTAATTTCTTCCTAAATAGAATTTTGATTTATTAAAGCTGTTCCCAAATACTGAACTCTTCCACCCTTTCAAAGGAACTATTATCAATCTTCAACTGTGACTTCGTCCTGCATTTTGACCTCAAGACATGACCATGTACTTAGTTTTATCAGCATCCAGTCTCCTTACTAGCTTCTGCATTTTCCATTATAGTATGTATGTTTTTTTTCCAATACATTAACCTTTATCCTGCTAATGTGGAGAACAGGGTGAGCTCCTAATAATGCCAGCAAATGGCAGGTGGGATTTAACTCGGCATTTAAAGGGTTAACATCATCAGCATAAACCAGAAGCTGATGGGTACCATTTAATTTCAAGTCTTCCTGGTTTACTTGTTCCCTCCTAATGGTGTACTCTAAAGCAGAGTTGAAAAGCAATGGCGATAGAGTATCTCCTTTCTTCCAACCATTCCTAATAGGAAACATGTCACACAAATTCTTGCCTACCTGGACTCTGCTAAACATTTCAGTCAGACACATTTTTATTAGCCTTACCTGCTTCATGGGGATACCAAACTCAGTGAGAATATTATATAAGACCTCCCTCCTAACTGAATTATACGCTTTCCTGAAGTCTATAAAGAGCTGATGCACTGCTTCATTCTATTCCCATTTTTTCTCCAGTATTTGACAAATGCAGAATATATGATCAATAGTTAACCTGTTGCACTGAAATCCACATTGAAGATCCCCAATAATTTCCTCTGCATGTGGAGTTAACCATCAGAGCAGGCTGTTGGATAAAATTTTGACATAGTTGGTAAAAGTGATATGCCCATATATAATTACTACAATCTGTTTTATCGCCCTTCTTATAGATAGGTACTATGATCGAATCCTTTCACTCCTCAGGCAATTCCTCCTTATTCCTAATAGAAATAATAAGTTTATGAATCTCACAGCAAACTGTTCTACCCTGCTTTAATTAACCCTTCAGCGTGAAGTGACGGGCACAGCCCGCATGGCGAATACGTCTCCTGTCGTAGAGTGCCGGGCGGTGCCCGCATGCTGCACGGTCTTACTCATTCGACTATATCTCGACAACATAGGGAGAAAATGTAATCGGACTGCTTCGTGCATGTTCGTGAAGGAGCTGGCTCTCTTATGGTGTGGTTGACAGTTTCTAGAAATTATTTCTTCATTTTTTTCTCTCCTCTCGAAATCTGGGTTTTCTTTTTGCTGT
>Ga0268261_10001419_pt1 | contig 16427 bp, 11 predicted proteins | sample TergutNc150P1_FD_190353 | JGI IMG/M metagenome (GOLD analysis project Ga0268261, IMG submission 190353) | Nasutitermes corniger P1 segment gut microbial community from laboratory colony in Florida, USA - Nc150 P1 (SPAdes) (version 2) | ecosystem: Host-associated > Arthropoda: Insects >...
GTATATCTAACGTACTTCCTCCCTAATGACAAGTTCACTAACAACGGTTCTATTACTCAGAACAGACGTGGTGTGCGGGACCAATGCAGCCAAAGCTAACTGTTTAAAGAAAACAATGTAATGGTTATCAATGCAATAACCCTGGGGTTCGAGAACTACCGCTGCAAACCAATGTAATGGTCAGCGGTTAACACCCTGGGATTCGAGAACCACCGCTGCAAACCAATCTAATGGTCAGCGGTTAACACCCTGGGGTTCGAGAACAACCGCTGCAAACCAATGTAATATGCAGCGACCCTTAGGGGGTCGGGTCGTGGCCGATGCCACGATAAGGTAATGGTCACGGTGTCTGTAGGACCACCGGTGACACCAATGTAATGGGCTCAGGTCTCTTGTGTGAGTGCCTGACGCCCTATAAGGAATTTTAATGCTGCCACCACCCAAGAGGTCTTGGGAAGAATCGAACCTGGAGTCGTAGGGGGGAAGGATCAATAACGATACGCAGGTAGCAAGAAGTATATGTATATTCTAATATGAGATGACTAGAGAATAGAGAAAGAATACACTAAGTAAGTATAGGGTTAGGTTGTCACACCTATACAGGTTACCCTGGGGGGGAATTAGACCCGAAACGTAATTTAGGGGTGAACGAGTACCTTGGACCAGGCGAGTGATACCAGCGCGACTTACCTCCGATCAGTGACAATAACTGCTGCTCTGCTACTGTCGGTGTAACTTCGAAGTACACTGCCGTCGTGGTCGTGGGTTCAGCGACGTAGATTACGCCCAAATACTAGTCACGAAGAGGCCTGGTCTGACGTATTACAGGCCGGAAGAATGGTGCAGGCCGGAATGCCTCTGGGCCGATTTCCCTCAGCTTTTATAAGGGATAAATGCTGAGTTCTGCATACTTGTGTTCATAACATATACAAACGTTACTCGCAAGGCAACCTTGAGAGGTGTGACAGTTTTGTCAGGCATGTGCTGACACTATATGTTGACTAACGCATAGACAACAAGTGGGAATTGAGTAATGAGCTGACGTAACGCGTCATGGTCATTACACAAGTTTGTATATTCCGCTCATGTTGTAGTCCTGGTTTTTATCGAGCGTCTTTGGTTTTGTATATTGCTGTATTGTGTTTGTGCTTTTGAATGCAATGTTTATGTTGGTATGTTTGAAGAGGTTGGTGAGTTTTATAATTTTTGGACTGCAGTATGTGAAGGTTGCCTGTTTTTTATTTTCATCTTTAACCTGTTTTTGGTGGACTTTTTGTTGTTTCACTTGTACTTTCAGATTTGTTATAAATTTCTCAACGAAGTTATTGTTTTGTGCCATGGTTTTTATTGTGTTCCATTCTATTTGCTGTCTTTCTATTGTTAGTGGTAGTGTTTGCATTCTGTTGATATGGTATCGGTAAGCTGCGATTTTGTGTTCAGTGGGATGGTTGGATAGGTAGTTGATAGCTGTGTCAGTGGTTGTGGGTTTCCAGTATATATCAATTTCCAGGTTGGCGGGGTTTCGTATTATTAGGAGGTCAAGGAAATTTATGCAGTTATCATTTTCATGTGTGGGTTTAAGTTGAAGGTTTGGGTGTATCTGGTTTATGTATTTGTGGATGGTATTAGAGTACATGCTTTGTGTGTCATATATTGGTAGAATATCATCTACGTACCTTGTACAGAAGATTATGCTTTTAGTGTCAAGTAGTTGTTTCAGGTGTGTGTTTTCTATGTGTTGTAGGAATATTTCAGCTATTGTATTAGAGATTGGGGATCCCACCGAGACTCCTTTTTCCGGTTGATATAGATTGTTTTCAAATGAAAAATAATTTTGCTGAAGAATGATTTCCAGTAAAGTGATTATCTGCTTTGTTACTTGTGCGTCGTGTTTTAGAAGGATTGATTTTGTGATCATGAGTGTTTCCTGTATTGGTATATTGACATATAAGTCTTTGACCCTTTGACGGTGGAATTAAATCCCTCCGAGCAGGCCTGCCTGCCAGGATTTTTTACTGGGCATTTTAAATTTGAATACTTACTCTTAGAAAAAAAAGCATATCTCATAGACTTTTCCTTCAAATTTATTGAAATAAAATTTTGCACTCTGCTTATGAAATGGTTAGTTGGGAAAAAAATGTTTGCCTAATTTTGTAATAAATTTAGACCTGTGAATCGCATGCATTATATAAAATGTGGTGTAAATAGTTTATTACTCACATAATTCTGGTTGCTGCAGGAGGTCTGTGGCACCCTGGATCACTGTTTTATCACAACACACAATATTCACAATTGGGATGATTTACACATTTACTCTGGTGTGATATTCCTCGAAACAAGGCACCACGCACAGGCCCATGTCACATCTGGCGCACACTGTGCCCTTTCTTTGGCCGCGAGAAAAACACAGGCGGCAGCGGAGTTGTGTTCATGATTTCGCTGGCCAGCGCTTGTTATGGCAACTCTCGAGTCGCAAAACGTTTTTTGTGCCCGAACTTGGTCTTCCAACCAATCTGGGGATGGGGCAATCTTGGATCTTTCCAGCTTTCTCAATCAAATTCCTCAAAAGAAGAAGCCTGAAATCTCGGTGGGTATATTTAGCCCCACATGAAGACAACAGTATCCAACTGTTGAGTACTGTTAGATCCAGAAAGTGGAAAAATAATTTCGTGGTCCACTTGAAGGTACGCCGACTCATCGAATAGCTGTTAGCCACACGATCGGAATTGTCGATGTAACCCATGTGCTGGTTGTACTGTTCCATGATGTAAGGTTTCACGGGGCGGTTGCTGTCGTTACAAAAATTTCCTTCCACTGGTGGTGGGTCCATGTTAGTCAGCATGTAAACTTCTCGTCTGTCCTTCCAAACTAATGCGGTCAAACCTCCCCTAGTCCTCACCCTTACGTCATCCCTTTTCAATTTCAGCTGTTTTGGTCCAAAGTCACAGGGCATGTCTCTTCTGTTGGGCCACACTGTCGCGATGAATTTAGTTTACGTCTGTCCAAGTCATCAAAAAGTCTTGGAGATGAAAAGAAACTGTCCATAAATATTCTGTGTCCTAAGCCTTCAACACTGCTAGTCAAATGTCTAACAGTTGCGTGTGTTGCAGTCAAGTCGTCAGTGGTGGAGTCTGAGTCTCTACCCAAGTACACTCTCATGTCATACGTATACCCTGATTCATCAGAGTTTGTAAATTTTGATGCCGAAACGTTTTCTTTTCTTTGGAATGTACTGCCTGAAGATAACCCTGTCCTTGAATTTTACAATCACCTCGTCCACTGCCAAATGCTCTGAGGGGTTACAGAATTTAGTGTAGGCCTCATTCAGCTTGTCAAAGACTCCTTAGTTTCCATAGTCGGTCATATTCTTCGCCTTCGTCAGGTCTCTGTGAATTATCTGCAAAATGCAGAAAATGCAGTATGTGTAAAAATCTGTCTTGTGTCATGGTCTCGCCGTAGAACGGATTGTGTAGCTGTCTGAGTCTCGACCAGTAGTCATGTAGTGTGTCTTTCGTGTCCCGTCTGCAGAGCGAAGGCAATAAAAGTCATCGTGTCCGGCTACGTAATGTCAGGCAGTTGGCGGCTAGGTCCGGCTTGTCTGTCTAAGTGTTGCTGGTAGTACGCGTTGGTCTGTTCAACCAGCAGATGAAAAATTTCTGTGAAAAACATCATCAACACAGACAGTGGTGAGCTGTCTTTGTTGATGTGTGGAGCCTCACTTTTTTTTCACACCTTTTGCTGGACCGACAAAAGGATGAATATGTGTGTTCCTTCCTTGAGGCAGTCCCCAGGTTGGTAATCCAACACTTGTTGCAGCCTGTGCTTCTATTTCTGCTTAGGCTTGTTGTTGGTGTTGGTGGTGGCAGTGGTGTTGGTCCCCTTCTTCTTCTTCCTCCTCAAAATAGTCAAAATCGCTAGCCTCAGAACCTGATTCAGAGTCTGTGTCAGCAACCAGGATTTCACCGATGGCTTCGTCAAGTTTTATTTTGTTCCCCGGCCATTGCAATAGAGACACCTACAACGGTCTGCTTTCTTTACACTCCTCTGTATGACTGGGCACAGTTTAGGAACCTAATACAGCTTAGATATGAACATCTTCTACAGTGAGATCAAAACAGATCTAAAGCTACGATGTGACAGCTGTATGAATTCCAGCTATTTGGGGGTGCCAAAAATTTTTTGTAGATTCACGGCTGTGTGTTGCATGTTACTAGCCCACAACCCCTACAGATTACCCCAGCACTACAAAACGCACGTCTGTGGGCCCTCCTGTAGCTGTAGACATCGACATTTGTGGGTATCTCCAATTTTTGGGCATTACATTTGTCTGAATTATGTGGGTACAGTACGCCACTGACAACGTTTCTGGTCAATAAGTAGAGTTTGCTCCATAGGCCAGTGTTGATATTTCAACCCACAGTGAACCTCAGAACAAGCGATATTCAAAGCACGCAGTGTTAGTCAGCTGAGAAAAATGCGCAGTTACGAGGTGACTACTTATATACAGGTGTTTGTGAAGGAGTTTAGGAGGTGGAGGGGGTACATTCTGGCTCCTGAATGAAAGCTTGAACTTTAAGGGTCTTGCAGCATAGCAAGCCACATTAGTCAACCGAATAGGAGTGAACAAAATTCCTCCAAACTTTGACACACTGTTTGCGACGTCTTTACAAGTCGTTTGGCTTTTTAAAGGGCTCACTGCGCGACGTCCTTATAAGTCGTTCGGTGTTGAAGAGTTAATATCATATGTCACCATTTTGTGATGTTCATTTATCTTGAGTTTTGTTAGGTGGTCAGGATATATACGTTAGAATATTATTATGATGCACGGACCCATGAACATTAAATAAGTGTAACAATTAATCTCAAGTCTTGCAATTTATGTCCATCAGTTTCAGCATATACAATTAAACTTTAAAAAAACATAATCAGCTTTTTTAAGGTGTAACTTTCAATTCTGTCACAGGAGTTTTGTTTTGTAATGATCTATAGGATTAAAATAAAAATAAAATTAAAAAACCAGAGAGAAATGCCGTACATCTCACCATGCATTTGGATAAAACATGTTACATAATTTTACTACTCCACTTGTGTTATACAATGAATTTTATACAATTTCAATAACCCTGGATATTTATGTATAAATGTCTTATCATTTGCGTTTGACAGCCTGGACAGCCTGTATAGCGTGCTCTACATCTTCAGCACTAAGGATGGCTGCAGTTTATAGCTAAAACATGCAGGAGCATTACAACCAACTGTGCAGTTAGTTGGAAATAAACTTGTATGCATGAGAAATGAGAAATGCACAGAAAATGAACAATATTAAATGGGACGGTCATTTTAAATATGTCACGATTCAAATAATGCCCACATAACACTAGGTAACTGGTTCCTACCGAGATTTATATTAACTCATTACACTCTGTACATCACAGTGTGTACTATTATACTAGGATAAGTGATGGTTGATCTCAATCTTACTTTATGGCCTTTGAATTTGATGCTGAATACTAGTTACATTAGAAATGGATGTCAGGATACATACTAATACCACTGATGCAACATGTGCATCAGAAGACAGAAAACACAGTGACAATTTAACAAACGGTACAATACCTCGGTACTGTTTACTACCTACTACATTTTTAGAAACATTCTTCTTAAGATATGCTATCACCTGCATTCATAAAATGCCATCACAACAAAGACCAACATCAGTAGCTCAGAGGTACCTAAAGTCTTTTAGATCACAGTACAAGGGCAACACAAACAGTCCTAACTGCTTAACTGTGTTTCCAACACAGTTAATTGTACAGAAAAAGTAGCACATCTTCTAACAATGACTACTGTTCTGTTCATATCTATATGACACCTTCAGCCACAGTTGTGTCCTCCACAGTCATATACATGCCCTCCTCCTCATATGCACTCTCATGTTTTGCCAAGATACGAAGCAAAGGGCGCAACTTCAGCCACCACTGGTTCTTCGGGATTCGATGTCTGTAAAAAAAAAAATTACAAGTTTATGGTCTTCTAGGATGTGACACACTGTAGTAGAGTAAGGAAATACCTACATTTTGGAAAAACATGCTACCTCCAGTCAAACTCAAGAAATCTTATTAAAGACATCATGTCTGAAGAGCAGTCCTTACAAGAGCTAGAATATTAATTCATATTCTGTGTATAATGTATGTAAATGGTATAGTTTATAAACAAATATCTGCACTTGTATACATGAAACTCCTCCTTTTAAAAACAGAACTGTCCGTCTGTATTCACAATGAAACACAAAACTTTAAATCAGGATTCCATAGAACAAATAATCATGGGAATATAGTGTAAGAAACAAACACACTTATGTACACTCCGTCCAACTAAAATCAAGTGGCTTGTAATTTCATATGTCCCAAACCGGAAGTGACATGACGTACAGTTTCCACCATAATTTGAGTCATTATACCATCGAGATAAAGCATTCTTACAGAGGGCACCATCATATTTTGCAAAATGTACTTATACTGGAGGACTTACAGGTAACCTTCTATGCAATGAAGCATTCCAACCCCTTCACGTGAGATCCAGCCCCAACAGTGAACAGACACATGACCCCTGTGGGTGCAGGTAGACATATATTGACAGTTGTAATGCTCTCCCTTCAGTCTGTAAACTAAAATCAGCCCATCATTGGCTGAGCTAAATGTAGATTCAACAGAGAATATGACTCATCCGATTTGCGATCTACATTGCTCTCAGTGAATGCTAAATGGTACAGTTTGTGTTTGTTAGTGAGAAGCTCCTGCACCGCAACAGGTCGTGCCCTGAGACCTGCTTCTTTAAGTCTGAAAATAACCATCCTTTTTTTCCCATGAAAGCCAGCAGCAACTTTAAAATCCCTTGCAATGATGAAAGGGTTCCTTTGCGCTTCAGCTACTAACGCAGCATCCTGAGCTGGGCTGGATACATGCCATAACCCAGTTCCTTGGTGCCTTTGAACTTGTCCATCCCTCTGGTATTTCTGCAGTCATGCTCCTGCAGTAGACTTCAGGACACTGTACAGTTCACCTGCAATGATTGCAGATCCTACCTCCTCAGCACGAGTGATAACACGTTCATGAATAGATCTGTCATGGTGAGCCACTGTGATGAGAATTAAGAACGGCTTGAACTTCATGCACCAGTGCTGACACATCACGAATAAAGGCATTTTTACTTTCATGACAGTATTTGTCATGAAGTGGGATTTGGTCTACCCTCGACTAAGGGTTAGTAACCATACTGTCAGGAGCAGGTCAGTTTTCCTCTATGGGCAATCCCCTAACCTTCAAGAGAAAAAAGGTCATATTTGTTTTCATCCACGACCAGCAGCATCTGTAATTTCCTTTTTGGTCCATACCTCAAAACTTGTGAATGAGCATAACGCAGTTGCAGAAGACATTTGCTTCAAGTGGCAGAAAATTGAAAGAAAGTTGACTTAACTCTTCAGCGTGGAGTGACGAGCACTGCTCGTCACAGCGAAAACATCACCTGTCGTGGAGTGACGAGCAGTCCTTGTCATGCTGCACGCTCTCACTCATTCGACTATATCTCGACAACATAGGGAGAAAATGTAATTGGGCTGCTTTGTGCGTGTTCGTGAAGGAGCTGGCTCTCTTATGGTGTGGGAGACAGTTCTTAGAAATTATTTCTTCATTTTTTTTCTCTCCTCTCGAAATCTGGGTTTTCTTTTTGCAGTCTCTAATTGCACAGACAGCTTTATATGTCTCTCTAACAAGGAAATAAAACATGAAACGAATGTTATTGCTATCATCACATAGCTGAGGTCTGTAGCTTTGAAATGGTGTATGACATCACATTCATATATCAACAGACTGTTTCTTCATGGCTGATTTAGCGTTTTGTTTTCATTTGAAGCAGCAGCCTGCTGCAGTGATGGCAAAAAGAAGGAAGTGCCAGTTTGAGGATAAGATTGAACAAAGTTTGCTAGGGGAACTTACAGCTTCTGATCAAAGTAGCTGTAGTGACGATGATGACTCAAGTAGCATGGATGATTTCACTGTAGGCGAGGTAATTGGTTCGGAATGTAGTGATAATGAAAGTGATGATGTTCAATTTGCTACTGCTTCCAGCGTGCCTAGTGCTTTGAGTGCTACATTTATGTGGGAGAACATGACAAATTATGTAGGGCAAAGGGAACAGTTTGTTGATAACTGTGGACCTCAAAATAAAGCCCTAAATAAAACTCACTGTGCTAAAGTGTTCTGATGACAAACTGGTAGAACTAATAGTGTGCGAAACAAACACTTACGCAGTACAAAAAATACAAGCCAGAAGTTTCATTCCATTGTGTTCCAGAATGCGGGACTGGAAACCTGTCACTAATAAAGATGAAATGTATGTTGTGTTAGCACTTTTCATGCTGATCAGAATAATACAGAAGCCCACACTATGATAATATTTTTCAAAAATTTGTATTTTGGCGACTCCAATCTTTGGTTCTATTATTTCTATGGATCGGTTTGAATCAATCTACAATTTTATGCATTTCAACAACAATGATATTATAGGAACATACCAGGGACCATCTACACTTTTCAAGATCTATCCAGTCCTGTCCCATCTCAACACAAAATTTCAGAGTTTGTACTTACCTGGGCAGAACATTGCAATAGATCAGTCTCTAATGCTATGGAAAGGAAGACTTCCTTTCAGACAGTATATTCCCCTAAAGTCTTCCAAATTTGGAATCAAGACATATGAACTTTGTGAGTCCAGTTCGGGGTACTTGTGGTCCTTTATAATTTATACTGGCAAAGGCACTGTGTTCCAGACAGCATTCATTTCAGGTGACACAAATAAAACAGCAACAATTGTGTTGTCACTTGTGGAGCCATTGCTGAAAAAGGGCCGCACATTGTGGATGGACAATTTGTATAACACGCCAGCTCTGGCTCAAAGGCTAAAGTCCTTGAAAACTGACTGTGTTGGAACCCTGCATCTTAGTAGGAAAGACACTCCACAAAGAGTGAAAGATAAGAAGCTAAAGAAAGGAGAACTGGTAACTCAACATTCAGGTCTGGTGTCCATTCTGAAGTGGAAAGACAAAAGAGAAGTGACAATGATTTCGACTTACCATGGAGAGGAAACAAGAATAAAGCTAACGAAATGTAGACAGGAAAAGCAAAAGCCTGTATCAGTTCTAGATTACAATGAAAACATGCGAAGAGTTGATCTAAAAGACCAACTCCTTCAACCCTATCTTTTGGAAAGAAAGAAAATGACTAAATAGTACACAAAACTATTTAGCAGATTACTCAATATTGCAGTTCTAAATTGTATGGTAATGTGCCACGCAAATTCAGGACAGACCAAAATAGACCATTTTAAATTCAGAGTAGAACTGGTACAGGCACTACTTATTGAACATACAAGTGAAAGTGACAGGAAATTTCAAGGCCATCATTCCACAGACAAAAATGTGCCGCAACTTGTTGAAAGACATTTTCCAGAAAGAATACCACTGACAGAAAAAAAGGCCAGGCCAACAAAGAGGTGTGTAGTGTGTTAAAAAAACAATAGAAGGAAGGAGACAGTGTTTTGGTGCTCTGAATGTGAAGCTGCCCTATGTGTTGAAGAAGGTTTCAAGGCATTCCACACAAAGTTAAATTTTTAAGGTAAGATTTTATTGCATATTCGAAAAGCTTAGGCATTCCTAAACATTGTGTTTCAAGTTTCATCGAAATCCAACCACTATTAATAAAACTACATTATTTTGAATAAACTACTGTGCAATTTAGCTCAAAATTTAAATACCCTGTAGAAAAACCTTCCCACATCACAGTATGAACTGGGATTTAAATGCCCCCCTGCTGCAGGGTTAATTAATGAGAAATCCTTTATTAAAACACTGTTCTAAAATGATACAACAATTTTTATCAAGAAATGTAGGCTGTGTTTAACCATTATCTCCCAGTGCACCGTCTGTTGTGCATCCATTTAAAACACCCATCTTACGAACGCAACATACCTGGTATGCTGCGGCCATTTAAATGCTCACTACACTCATGTAGAGGCTGAGAAGTATAGCCCCACTCGTTATCTCCACATTATATAATGGTTTGTGGTCAGATTCATGCTCCGGTCACTTTACCAAATTATGTACACATGCACCTCACGAATAGCAAGTTTCTAGGCACCCTGTAATCTTCAAAACCTCGTCTGTTTGTTTTTATGCCAAGCAACTGACTCATTTCCTACTGAAGAAACATTTAGCACTGCTGTTCAGTCAACACATTCCAAGGCGAAGCCTAGTTCACTCTGCCAGGCACTACTGTTACAGGAACTTCTACATATGTCAACGAGCTTTGTAGCAGAATTTTCTTGCTCTGTACCCTGTTCTGTACCTTGTTGCAGAGAACTGTGTCAGATAGTGACTCATATATTGCTCTGTTCCTGATTATGGTGGCGAAAACAGAGACACATTGTCGCAGGATATATTAATACTAAAAGGGACTAAGCACCAACTGTTTGTGTATGATAATGCCAATGGTATATGGTTTTTCTAATGCCTGTGTTACATTTCAGTTCAGTTTCTGCCCTATTCAAGAAGGACGGTTTGAAAAATAAGATAACAGGATGCATAAATTCGCCCACACAAATAAATATAGGTAATTACTGGCTACACTGTTAGGCCATGATTTTTCCATAACTTATACTGATAGTGAGAAGCTTTGTTTGCAAACTCCACTGGGCTTATAATTCCAACTGCAGTTTGATATAAAGAAATAAACAGACTAATCTGTAAATAGTAGAGCTATAAACCAGCTAAATAATATGGCATTTCAATGCGTTACCACTTGTTCCAACTTCGTAATAATAAACCGGACTGAATATTCGTTTCTGAGTCAGCAGTCTGCGATGTCTGTGCGTAAGAGAGCTGGGTTCCTGTCCCCAAACTGGATATCTGAACTGGCTTGGGACAGCAAGAGTGAAGAAGTAGGGGCATCGAGCAACAACTTCATTTATTTGGGCAATAGCTTTTTTTGCATTTTTAAACAACCACTGAAATATCCGTTTTAGCTACTCTTTCCTTGACGGAGTAAGGAAATACCATGTAGAAATTCTCGATTCCCTATTGTGAAAAACATACTGGAAACGATAACACATGTTGGTATACTGGAACAAAACTCAACAAACATAGGTCATTCTTGGTTCATGATGGTGTAGCGTGTGAATAGAGGGTGGTGCGAAGAGAAAAGTTGTGAGTGAAGAGTTGAGAAAGTATAGCGTGCGTGCGTGCGTGAGTGCGTGCGTGTGCGTGTGCGTGTGCGTGTGTGTGTGTGTGTGTGTGTGTGTGTAAAGTAGGATGATGTTTCTGACACCACCACGCCAAGGCACAACTCCACAAATCTTGAAGTTGAAACTTCCTATGCATACATCAGGCCAGAAACAGAAACATAAGCAAAATAAATTGAAAATTATAAAACTTTTAAATTAACTTCCTGCATGTGGGCACTAAAAAATTCTACTGAATCTTTTTTTGAACTGCAATATCTCTGATTTATTCGGAACACAGTGCAGATTATTTCATTATTTCATCACCTTCGGTTCATAACTTATAAACGTTTATTGTCAAACATGCGCGATTTAAAGGGCCATTGCGGAGAAAATTTCGTACCCTCAGCACGAACGGAATTTAAATGCCATACGATAAAGGTTAAACAACATTCTTAAATAAATATTCTTACAACAAGCCCTAAAATAGGGGTTAGGGCAGCATTCATCCATCATTTTGATTATGTTGCCCAGTACAGTTCAAAGTAATCAATATATGCTCTTCATTGCCTTTGTATCTTTCATTATTACAACACTGCATTTCAGTTCTCATAAGCACCATAATCAGTGTAGCCAGTAAAATATTAGAAATGCCACATGGAAGAACAATTATGAAATTGACTGGAAAGCTAAAACTACAGCTGCACCTGTTCCAACAGTACTCAGTCCCTCCACCTCAATCCTGAAACTAGGGTGAGAGTAACACCACCCTCGGTCCAGATAGCTCCCAAGTACACCCATCATACACTCAACAATTCCTTTCCATAAATTTTTCAAATCATGTGGCCCAATGTCAAATCTCTTAACCTGCTACGGCCCAAAAGCAACAACGAGTTTCACATGCTTGGTCTAAGGCCCATTCAAACACAAACTCTCTATATTAGAATGTCAGTGAACACTGAAAGAAGAATTCCAGAAAAATAACAGAAATATCTATGCCACTTGCATTTCTAGCCTTGCCAGTGGAAAACAGACAACTTTTGAAATGTATAATTAAATAACAGATGTGTTACTGCACAGAATAATTTAGTGTTTATGAGTTTAAATGATATCCAAAGAGAGAGAGAAAAAACATATCCCCTTACTAGCACTCACACCAACATAGTTGGTCCCTGAAGAGTACTGCTAGCATGCGTTAATGGGTTCAGATACGACCAGCCATGACAGCAGCCAAATGCCTCGAAAAATTAATGAACTTTAATTAATGTTTTATCTCGGAAATGTATTGGTGTCTTTGGTTAATATACATATGTGGCATGGTTGTAATGAAGGTAAGACAAGAGAAACACTATGAATGCACAAATATGGGAAAAGTAAAACAACTTGAATTATTATGGCAATGTATGTCACCCCACATCCGGAGTGGAATTTACACAATTTCAGGCCACTTGATTTTATTTGGACTGAGTGTACAAAACCTACTCACTTCTAAAAACAGATCCCTATTCCCAGCATTTGCCTGGACGGAATTAGGATACCCATTCCTTCTGGACGTAAAAACAGTTTGCTGAACTGCACCTGCCACTCATCATGCCAATAATAAGGAACTTCACATTACACAGTCCTCTAGTTGCATGTTCCTAACATGTGACTAATGGTTCTAAAAAGAGATGTGGTCCAGTTTCTGCTTTAAAAAAGGCTTAATCATAAACAACTTGAAACACAGCAATGTTTCATGTTACACTTGATATTTATGACTGACTGCAGTGCAGTTCAAACAATAAGACTGTACAAGAAAAAGATCATTAACTGCGTCTTGCAACACTGCAGTTTATCTTTTTTCAGAAACGCATAAAATTTCGGCTACTAATAATAGCATGCACGAACTTCGCTGAGTACATCATTTGATGTTCTGAAGATTAAACTGCCCATCACTGTTATAACCACTCTATGACTCAAAAGATTAAGCACTATTTATGACAAAAATTTAATCAACTGCAAGGAAACATATGTTATGGATTGCACTGAGTAGTGCAATTTCATTGGCAACAAAAAATGCAGTAACATATTTTCACATTTTCCATTCCATGCGCTACAACACAATTACTACAATTTAAGCTAACAAATGCACACAATTGTATTAAGAGTTACAACAATATTAGAAAAAACACTAAATCCTACAGACACTGGGCATTATTGGCCCATAATCAGGGAGTAAAATTGTATAAAACAGTTGCTTAATATACTGGTCTCTTGCATGCAAAAGAACTGCTAAAAATTCTTCAGTGTAGAATATATAGTGGACAGAACTGTGCTCTAGAAAATATAAATGTAGAAATATAAAAATATAGAAAAAATGTTTAAAAGTTATAAAATATATACAATACTTGGTCACTTGCAATTGAATACAAAACTGTTTACAGGAATTCATCAGTGGGCCTTTGTTAACTTGCTTGAGTAAGGACAGCACAATATGCCTTACATATTTTAATAATACACATGAATACTGACCTATTGATAATATTATGTCCCAACTCAAGCAAGTTAACAAAGGCCCACTAAAGAATTCCTTTGAACAGTTTTATATTCAAACTATCATCACAATTAACTTATTTAAAAACAAAATACAGGAACATGAAATCCAATGCACCAGTTGGTATTTGACCTTCAATTATGTCACGTCAACCCATTACCTAGATCTGCACATCCCTCTTCCTGCCTACCTTCCATTCTGTAATACCATAAATGCCTCCAGAATAACAAGCTGCTCCAATTTACTAGTACATACTTTGCAAATATCACACAACATTTCATATCTTATAACATTGTATTTTTCACTTTAACACAGTCTATCTATATTCAACTTTAAGTATGTAATAATTGCAAACAATCAAATATTTTATACATTTTACAACTTTTAAACATTTCTTATATATTTTTATATTTATAAATTTATAATGTACAATGGACAATTCTGCTATACACAGTGCAGTCCATAAGTTTTAGGGCTGATTTTTTTTTAAAAATCAAACCTTTTTTTATATTCAAAGTAAGTTCCACTGGCATACATAAAGGCTAATGCGTGGTCGTACAGTTACTGAAAAGCTGCTGAAAATTCCTCTTTTTGGACATTCTTTAATTCATCAGTTATGGCTTCTTCTCAGCAACATCCTATCAACTTCATTTTCAATTCGGGGAATAGAAAATATTCTGGTGGAGATAAATCTGGAAAGTACAGGGGGTGATAAATGGTTGTAACATTTTTTGGGGTCAAAAATTGGCAAACCCTTGCAGCTTTGTGGGCGGGCACATTATCGTGCAACAAGAAAAAAATCTTGAGAGCAAAACACAGCTGCATGAACCCGACAAATGCACTTCAGAAGGTGATCCATTACTCCTTTATAAAATTCTGAGTTTACTGTTCTTCCTTCTGGTACGAATTCTTTGTGCACTATGCCTTGAGAGTCGAAAAAATTATCAATATGGTCATGATGTGGGACCTATGGAATTTCAGTTTCTTTGGCCAAAGGGATGTCTCACCAACCCATTCAGAACTCTGTTGCTTTCTTTCAGGGTGACAGGCAAAACACCAGGTCTCATCTCATACAACAATTTTGTTAAAAAAAATTTTGTCTGCTTCAGCCATCGCGTTAATGTCTTGGCAAGATGTTACTTGATCTTCTGTTTGCTCAGGTGTCAAGGAGTGTGGAACAAAACATGGACACAACTTTCCTTTTCCCATATCCTCTTTCAGAATCCGCAGAACTACAGTCTTGGGGACGTTCAAAGACTCTGCTATCATTCTTGATGGGATACAACGGTCATTTTTGACCAAATCAGCAACAGCAGCAATGTTTACCTCAGTTCGAGTCAATTTTGGATGGCCACCTCTCTCGTCATCTTCTACCAGCTCCCTTTTGTCTTTAAATCAAGAATACCACCTAAAAATGTTTGATTGGTTCAGAGCCTTATTCCCATAAACATTTTGCACCAATACTAGTGTTTCTGTCGCAGACAGACCAGCTTTGAAACAAAATTTCATGGCAACTCTCTGTTCATTTCTGCCATACATGACGTATAAAGAAAACTGACTTTACAAGACAAGTTACAACTCGTACACTGTCAAAGATAAACAAATAAAACATGGTGTGTGAACAGATGGTGGTTGATAGTACTTAGTTAGTGGGTTGGCCGATAGATCACTCTAGTTCTGCTATTTAAAAAAAAATCAGTCCCAAAAGTTATGGATCGCACTGTGTATATTCTATGCTGAAGGATTTCTAGCATTTCTTCTACCTGCAAGAAACTAATATATTAAGCAACCACTTTATGCAATTTATTGTACTCCCCAGTGATGGGCCAATAAGGCCAAAACATGTAGAAGTTAGTGTTTTTTTAATAATATTATTGTATCTCTAATACAAATGTGTGCATTTGTTGGCCTAAATTATAGCAATAACACACTTTCATCTGCAAAAAGTGGACATCATGACAAATCTGGCCCATTCCTTACCACTCACAGCATCACTAAATGTCATGTAAATTAAATACATACTATACTTACTCAAAGTCTGTTTCAGATTTCAAAGCTTCAAGAGGAGTCAGCTTGTACTGGCGACGAATGACACCCATCATGACAGCAGACTCTGGAGTATTTAAGTATATGCTGCCATCTGATCGACGTTCTGCAAGTTTAAGCTGTTCTAGCAGCCCATCAACAGCCTTAGATGCCATTTTGGTTCCCATGTTACGATCGAAAGGAGTGGCAGATCCACCCTGCTGCATGTGACCTGAAGAATCAACATCAACACACTATTGTAACAAATGGCAATATGTTCCAGTCTCCTTGTAACACACTCACATTCACCAACATCACAATCCAGGTCCTTAGGTTTGCTCCATCTCCCTGCTCAACAAGTTGAAAACTCCATGGCAGTTTTGGGCACCCAATTAATTCTCTTCCCTCAGGTATATAATTAATTACACTGATATACAGCCAAAAATTAGCATTGATGAAATAAGTCTTCTATGGCTATTTTGTGGGTGCTGAACACGAATATGATACTAAAAATTGTTGTTTAGCTCTTGTTTCGAAGCTACAGGAGGTTGCGTTCATGTACAGGGTGTTGTGATTTCACATTATGTTTTGAGTCATA
>Ga0268261_10001420_pt1 | contig 16426 bp, 7 predicted proteins | sample TergutNc150P1_FD_190353 | JGI IMG/M metagenome (GOLD analysis project Ga0268261, IMG submission 190353) | Nasutitermes corniger P1 segment gut microbial community from laboratory colony in Florida, USA - Nc150 P1 (SPAdes) (version 2) | ecosystem: Host-associated > Arthropoda: Insects > Digestive...
CTTCTGGAACGGTGCCACAGGCTGGCCGCTTTTCATTTTGCTGTGCAAGATGTCGGTACGTTAGCAGCATCAAATGGGGCCGTGCGTGTTCTGGGTCTCACAAATACTACCACCAGCACCGTCACAACGAGTGTTTGTAGAATATGCGTAAACACGTGTGTTTTGTGTTCGTCGTGCGATCACAACAGTTTAACATTTCCAAAACAAAAACAATGTCAATCCGCTTGCACAATTCCCTTCAGCCACATAAAAAATCTAAGCCCCCGAAAATACTCCAGCTTTCAAGTAAAGCTGAAAATTAGCTAATTTTGTGGAATGTCAATGAACCGGAAATATTCCTACATGTCGCCATAATTGTACTGGAAATTTTAAACGTCACTTCCTGTAAGTGGGGTTGTATAGTTTATAATTACTGGGCGAATATCTACATGTGCCCTATCTACTGCCTAGCCAAGAACAATGCAGCCTACACGAAGATTAGTAATGGCCACACCTAACCACTTATTGCGTAACGCGCTTTGTTACTCCGTTAAACATATAAACGGTTGTCACACTTGTTTTCATTTATGTCTTTAGGCCAATAAAGTAAAGTGGGCTTCCTCCACAATAATGCTACCAATACCGAATTTTGTAATATAACAGATAAACTAGCAGCAGTTATTTTGATATGGTACATAATATATATAGCTCTAACCTTTTTAGCGCTGGCTGTCGTATTAAAGCAGAGTTCTCATGAATCTTCTGAGGAAAGCAAACAGAATGTGTGGCTTACTATACGCATATTTCGACTCCACTAACTTCTATTCCATTCTCCGTAAGCTGATATCAGTCCGGTGCCCCATAACCTCACACACACCACAACTAAGAATCAAGCCACATCCACTCACAAGCAACGTACCGGCAACCCACAGCTGTCACTAAATCTTGTCTAATACACTCATTCGTAAAGTACTGACTTCATAAAGAACTTCTAACGAATACGTAAATGACACTGACCACTCTATACCACGACGGCACACAGAATACTGCTGGCGGAATGCTACGTCACACACAAGTTGACTGGATCAGCATACCGTATCGAATGCACCTCTGTCCGCTACCTACCGATCGCCCACGCAGGATTTTCGATGCACACAGCGCGTCTTCCGGCATATGACGCAACGAAACAGTTTACATGACGTCATAATCAGGAATACTACAGTCCTCAGCACCGCTCTGATCCCTCAAATTTTGACTTTCAGCGTGTTTCTTAACATAAAGACAGTCCTTACAGTACAGTGCGAAGACTTTAGTCTGCTAAACTTATTTACGTAAGTATTTATTAATGAGTGGCATTTTAATAACGCTCAAAGTGGGAATATGTTACGCATAATAATAATAATAATAATAATAATAATAATAATAAAGTAGGGGAAGAGCGCTTCCACCGAATTTCTTCGCACTCGTTTTAAGGATTTCATCTTCTGGAACGTTTTAGTTAATGAAGTGTTGCAACACGTCTTATATAATATTTGCTTTTATTTCTTATTTTTAACGTAGTCACTACATACACATATATATGTATGTACATACATGTATACATACTTACATACATTAATAATTCGCAAACAAAATAAACTCTGTTGAAAACCATGCTGTCACAAAATAACGCTATATCCTTTGAAGGAGGCTCGAAACGTTGACTGTGTATCCAAGTAGACGCGTAGTAGTGATGAAATAAACTGCTTTTTTGTGGCCACAGGTTTAGCTGTGACTACTGTGATTTGAACTGAATCACTGCATGCAGGGTTGCAATCGGACTGCTGTCAATTTTCATGTGGTCCTCCCTTCTGCACCTAGATCTTCACAGTGTTCTCTTTCCTGTAAGTCTGCCCACCTGTATTCACTTCTCCCTCATAATGCCACATGTCCAACCCATCCTCCTTGATATCATCACCCTACTGATATCAGGTGAACACATCATGGCGCTTCTCTCTGTGCTAGCCTCCTGTGTCCCTCTCTCCCTTACGACCAGCGTCTCCCATAGCTCCCTATTTTCAAACACCCTTCACACACGTTCTTCCACGTGTCAATCTGTACCATAATTACAACGTGAAATGCATATCACAAACCAATGCATTTTGTATGCTTTACTGCAGAAACGAAATCCAATTTAGTACGGCAGATTTTTTGGCCACAACAACACCGTATAAAGACTATGTCAGTACAAACCATCTCATGTAAACTCTGTTCAACAAAAATCAAGCGGCCAGATATTTCGTACGTCCCGCTCAGGCAGTGACGGGAAGTACAGTTGCCGTTATGATTCAAGTCGTATTACTTTCCCCGTATTTGTCCATTCGTGACGTTTCTGTTTTCCATTCAATACAATCAATCACGCCGCGTATATATTAACCAGCGATACCAATACATTCGCTTAATTTGAAGTTATAATACAAATTAAAGGTCATTAAGTTTCCGAGGCGTGTGGCTTGCTAGATCTGCTTTCACGGATGGATGCTGTGAAAGGGTATTTCTTTACCGCATACGAAGGTAGCCGAGCGCGTTAACGCGTACTGGCAATACTCTTCGGAAACAAAATACATTGGTTCGAGAATCAGTGTCAGCACATATATTTTTTCTTTCTTTTTGAATGCGTTTTATACTCACAAACACTCAAATTATGCAGTAACACATTCATTATTTCAATGTATGTTTCAAAAGTTATCTTTACTCAATTGGCAGTGTTAGAAATGCGAGTGACGCAGATATTTCTGTTATTTTTCCGTAATTATTTTTTATTTGTTTACGGACATACTGATTTAGGGGGTTCGTATTCCAATGGGACAAACTCTAGGCATGTGAATCTCGTTGTTGCTTGCGGGCCGTAGCGGGTCACGAGATCTGACATTGGGCTGCGCGTTTTGAAACATTTACGGAAAGGAATTGTTGAGCGTATGATGCGTGTGCTGCGGAGGTCTGGACTGAGGGTGGTTTCACTCTCGCCTTGTTTCAGGGGTGGGTGTGTAAAAGAAATAAATCATAATTCATCAGGACAATGCACCCACCCACAAAAGTGTTCTGGCAATGGGAAAATTAAGGGATCTGCACTATGAATTGTTGGAACATCCAACCTATTCCCCAGATTTAACTCCCTCTGACTTCTGCCTCGTCCCAAAACTCAAACTCTTCCTCGCTGGTCAGCGATTTTCTTCGAATCAAGAGGCGATTGTAGCTGCAGAGGGGTATTTTGCAGATCTTACGAAGAACCACTACTGGGACGGGATAATGGCGCTGGAGCATCGCTGGAATAAATGTATTAGTCTTAAGGAAGATTATGTTGAAAAATAAAAATAATTTTGAAATTATAACTCGTCTTTTTCATTGTTTGGCCGAGAACACTTCAGACCACCCTAGTACTTAACGTAAAACATGTTCTGATTTTCACTACAAAATTTGTCTGAAACATTTCTCATTTCAAGAAGAATTCAGTGATATACAATCATGAATGTACAAACATCTCTATGTTAAGTAACTGTTATTAATGTCATATTTAAATTAAATTTGAATTTCCTTGACAAAATTTAAAAAAAATACTCAAATATCAAGTTTCATGAAAATCTGCCCAGAGGTAGCCAAGTTGTTCCATGAACATAAACAGATGGACCAACATGACAAAGCTAATAACTTCTTTTTGCAATTTATTAACCTGCCTAAAAACCAACAATGGACTGCATTAATAACCAAAAGAAGTGCCAACCACTCAACCGCTATGTTCAGTGATGCTCCAACAATCATCCAAAAATCATACAGGCACATTGTGCCACTTATATGCTATGTATGAAGAGTGCACAAATAAAGGCCTTTATCTGGGATATCAAATGTCATCATCGTCATCATTATTATCATCATCATCATCCAGCAAACATGATGATCGGCCACCTGTTGATTCGTTTTGGTGTCACACGTCTGGAACTCTCGTTTATGGTCTCCCCTGTTTTTTCCGCCTTTAAGCCTGCAATCTTTTAGTATTCTCGATAATCTATTACAAGGCATTCTGTTTTCATGTTGCAAACAATTTCTTCTGTATTCCTGTATTTTCCAAAACAGGGGTCACATTCAGTTCATTTGCAATCTCTGTTTGTTCTATAATCTGTCCAAGTGAATCCCAATGTGCAATACCTAGATACACAGTAACACATGTTCAGCCAGCACACCTACCTATGTTTTATTTCCAATCATACACAACGTGTAGTCTCTATTCTATACTGCACACAGAGTTCAGATTTTGTGATATTATAACACTTCTGCTAAATTATGCATTATCCCATCATTACAGAAGTGACAATCTAAATATATAATGTTTTATATATAATTTAATCGACTGCCTGAAGATGGCCACATACAATTACGACATACAACAAGAATATCAGTAATCAAAATGAATCTGATTGCAATGACGGAAATCAACAATTGTTGATGCATATAAATTATTTTGTGGCAATGTTCCAGTGCAACTTGCTGCAGTTTACAATGCTGCGTGTGTCTCCAGCACAACAATTCCCTAACAGTGGTGGGATTGAGACTTCTGATTGGTGAAACTGAAATGTAGAGTGGCATACCACTCATGTTATGCGTACCACAATTTGAGAAACCATGGAATAAAGGAAATGCAAAAATACGTCAACAAGAAGTCTTGGTTACAAACTTATTCATGGATAATAAGACACTTTATTTATTGAAAATAAACACAGCAGTAATGCAACAACAGTCATTCAAAACCCAATGAATGTGGTTTCTTTAGATTAACAGAAGTAAAGCAGTCAACAGTCAGAATTGGTACAAAACAGTTAAATGAATATCTTGATCAAATAATCACCTGTATTAAGATTATAACGTGACAGTGTAACGTTTGTAATACAGTTGACAAATTAATGTGTCCTTAAAAACAAGAACATGCTGTACCTTAACAAGCTGCATTCCACTCTGAGTGATAACAAATTAACCATAAAATATTCCTTGCACACAACTGATATTACTACCTAAACCTAAAGAAAGTCTTACATGTAAAAGTTGTAATAACTTAACGTTGTGCTAAAGGAGTATTTTTGGTTGAGGTGAAAAGGAACACGTAATAACATACATACATACATATATGTTTGATCTACTTCATCTGAAACTGCCCTGGAGGCTGTTTTTATATCATGAGTGATGAGATACAATTTTTTAGTTGTTTCTGTGAATGATGATGGACTTGGTATTCAGTAACATCACATCAACAAGACTAATGATGCATTCCCCTTTTGGCTGGTATCTCCTTTTTCAGGAGATCCGGAAATAAATTTGTAAGAAATGTATTTTTATACTTAAAAAAACCACCTCCTGTGTCTTGTCTTTGTCAGTGCAATGGTGATGAAAAATCTGCAATGTTTTGACAATGACCCCACATCTTCAGGCTTTCTTCAGTAGCAGGCCTGAAGATGCAGATGTATTCTGTCACTGGAACATCCTGTTCTATTGAGATAATTTCAATACATTAATTATGCAAACAAAATCTGTCATTTGAATGAGTTCAGATGAATAATACTATTATCAAGAGGTTCTAATATTGGTAAGTACCAGAAATATATTTCACAAGAATTTCATCTACAAATTATTATGATTCCATTTTGTTCTAGTCTTGTCAAAAATAAAAATACATTCTTAGTGCTAACTAAAATGCATGACATTTAAACTAGCAATAAGAAATAGTTTGAAATGTTCATTTGGCCAAGAAAAATCAGCAGCTGAGAAGAAATTGATTCGATCCTTTTCAAAAAGGTATCCAGCATTATGTACGAGAACACCTAGAAGCAATTCTGCAGCGCGGGTGCGAGGCTTTACATCACAAAATGTAGCAAGGGTCTTTGACATCCGTAACCATGAAATAAGAAAGTTTTATCATCCAGCCCACAGCACAGTAACGTTGTCAGCATGATGGAGAAGAAAGAAGTGGAGTCTCTAACATCGGCAGAAAGAAGAAATCCAATCACTGTTGTCACTTGTATGAATAGCATTGGAACATACGTCCCAACATTAATCGTGTTCATGACAATAATTATGAAAGCGAGGCTTATGAATGCAGCATCAGAGGGATCAATTTCGGCCTGCCGTCCATGTGACTGGATTCTGACTGATATAATGCAGCGGAATGCAACAGCGCCTAGTAGCACGGCAAGCAGCCAAGCCTCTGGAGAGAATTCTCTCGATAATAAACAGTACAAGCAGAAACTTGCAGTACAAACACAGGACATCTCACGTGGACGTAAAAACATCTGTATGTGATAACCGAAAGTATTAGACTACAATCAGACAGTAACGGAAAGGCGCTGTTACTTTCGGTGGACACCTGTGCCAACATGAGTTTTTACAGAACTGAAATCTAGATAAGACCAGGAAATCACACCCTAGGTGTAGGGATAAAGTGAAGAGCGTTAGTGGATCCATAATCGGGAAGCTCGGAAAAGTGCAGGCAGTTACATACGAGGGATCTTTGAAAATACAGCTGCATTTCAGCTGGTTATCAACTGGTGAACTTTCCGTATGTTAGGATACTAGAGAGAGACATTTTAATTCACTCGGGAGCGAAGATTTGTGAAGACACAGGGACTCTGATATTTAGGACAGGTGCTGTTGACTATCAACAAAGAGAACCGAACTAAGGAAATTCGGAGACTTGTTCTATCGAGTTTTAGACCAAAAATCGTGGTCAGGTTGCCTGCAGACTGGGTAAAACAAGACTATAGGAGGGGGTGTATTTCGCGGGGGAAATAATACATATCTCCTATGAGAGCAGGGCAGCCACAGCTGAACCTGCTTAAACCATCACTGAATCGGCTTTGGTTTGTGAGAAAAAAGAGCTACAAAAAATAATTGGAGCCAATACACCTGCATCACAGTATACCAGGAATGAAGTGGACATATCTGGCAAATAAAGGGAACTAACAAAGCTTCTGTTGACCAAACTGCCGACATAAACTTTTACTCTAAGCAAAGAGGTCATTGCGAGGTATCTGGGATGGGAGCGCATTAAGAAGTGGAAGGCACGTAATGTTGTTGCCAGTCCAAGACGCTTATGAATCAACTTCTGCCATGTGGAGGAATTGTGCTTCTGTAAATCAGGAGACCACCTTAAAGTGGGCGTGAGGCTATTAACATGACACACAACCGTTAGGGCTCACAATATTCTAATTCGGACTCGAGTAGCGACAGGACTGCCAACTGTGTGGGGACGGCAAAGACAAGTGTGCATATTGTAAGGCTCTATCCAGTACTGGAATGCAAGATACACAATCTTGGGTCGTATGTTTTTCAAACCCACGTACCTAAGGAACGTGACGGTCCAGGTGGCTAACAGAAAGATTACCATAATTCCTTAGTCCCATTCAAATAGCGAGGAATGACAAGAGGAACTCTTAACGATCCACGTACCGATACAGTCTATTTTATAGAACTTCTCGCTTTTATACCACTACTATTATTACTATTATTATTATTATTAATACTACTACTACTACTACTACGACTACTACTATCACCACCACCACTATCTCGAGCACAACTCGAGAGAAATGTAGTCTTTTATTCTAATTAAAACAGACACAAACTTTCCCACCAAACCGTGATAAGTGGGTGTCTGTCATCAAGGCATGGTGCGTCCTCAGGTTGAGGATGGAGGAGCTGACTACAATGTAGGGAGTAGCTGCGAATATATTGAATAAGCAGCCTTGGACTGCTGACAAGGGGTGGTCCACCAACCTGGGGGTTGGGCGATGTGCTAACAACTCCTTACCGCAAAAACGTATATTGTTACGAAACATTCACACATTAAGCCTCGGACCTGGACTGATACGTTTGTACCTGGATTGTTAGGAACCTGTACAGGGCAGCGTAGCCGAACATTGTTGGTACAACAGAGAGAGCGATTGCTGACGTCAGATGTGGGCAGTTCGGGACCGTCCGTCTTAAATTTCTTTGTCAAATTCTTCGGGAAAACCGTCGGATACAGAGACCGTTGAGCGGGAAAGACGGTTAGCGGCGGACAGAGGAATTGGAATACTGACGCTGGCAGTCGAGTAAGAGAGCAGTGCGAGTAAGTTGGTGTATAGTGTTGTCACCGAAAACAAAGGTTATTTGTTATGGACAGATGTGAAGGTTGTGTTTTTCTTTTGTTAGAATATGATTTTTATTTGATTAACTAGACAGGAGTAGACTTTGCAATTCAGGTACAAATAAATAAATACATTAGGACATAGTCAAGACTATCTGATCCGATGATCCCCACCAGTATCCCACAAGCACTTTTGCGTACCTTACAGAACACATTGGCATTTCCCGTACAAAGAGAGATCGTGTACAGCAGGAACACTTACAGATTTTTTTATTTCAACTAACATTTGTAATACGAGATCTCGTAACTTTGAAAGCACCAAAATTGTACATACAAATCACTCTGAAGTTTAGCCTGATTGTGGCACTGTACACGAGTGGAGAGATTTAGATAAAAATCTAAATAATACTACCAAGAAATTGAAACTTGTGTATTGCTATATAATGATATAATTTTACACTACAAATATTGATCACTTACAAAAGTAACCGGGGAATTATCAAGGTGTAAATTGGATTTAAATTAGATTTAGTGGGTGTGCAGGAGGTTAGGTAGGACACAGGGGGCACAATAAGAGCTGGGAATTGTATTCTTTTCTACGGAATAAGAAACAAAAATCAGCTCGGAACAGGACTTTCTTGTACACCACAGAATATTTTCAGCAGTTAAGAGAGTAGAGTATGTTAGCGATAGAATGTCATATATAGTTCTGTTAGGTCGCTAGTGTAATATAATTGTACTGAATGTGCATGCTCCCAGTGAGGTAAACAGTGATGATTTAAACACATTTTTTATGAGGAATTAGAGCAGGTTTTTAATCATTTTCCTGAGTATCAAAAGAAATCCTATTGGGAGATTTTAATGCAAAAGTGGGAAGATAGGATATTTTCAGCCGACAGATGGGAATCAGATTCTACATCAGGATAGTAAGGATAATGGTGTTTGAATAGTAAACTCTGCCACAGCAAAAAGGCTTGTGTTAAAAGCACAATGTTCCCGCACCGAAACATTCATAAGTACACCTGGACCTCTCCTGATGGGAAGATTCACAACCAGATTAATTACATATTGGTAGAAAGGAGAGGGAATTCGAGCATACATGTACGAAGTATCAGGGCAGCTGATTGCGATACTGATGACTATCTGGTAGTTGCAAAAGCAAGGAAATGATTGACAGGGAAAAGAAGCAGTAAAAAATTGCATGTGGAAATATTTAAAATCAGAAAGCTAAATGAGCTGAAGGTTATGAAACCGTATCAGATTTAGATCTCAAACAGGTTTGCGACTTTCGAGAACGTAAGTGATAGCAAGGACATAAATACGGCTTGGGAAACCATGAAACAGAATATCAAAATATCAGCTAAACAGAGTCTTAAGTCTGTGCGAACTGCAGCAGCATAAACCATGGTCTGAGGAAGCATTTTTAAATTTTTATAGCAAAGGAGACAGGCAAAAATGCAGTGGGTACAGGATCCAAACTAAAGCAATATAGATAGTCTAAACAATGTCAGCCATAAAGCCAGTACACATTTCAGGAACAAAAAAACATGTAAAAGCTAAAATTGATTAACTTGAAACAAACGGTGAGATCAAAGGTTCGATACGCGTGTATAGGGGCATCAGTCATTTTAAGTAGGTTTACTAGTCTGGAAGTAATATAGTATGGAATGTGAAGGGTGATTTGACTACAGACTGCCACAGTATTTTGGATAAGTGAAGGAACCATTTCTCTCACCTGTTCAATGCAATTGGAATTAGCGATGTTAGGCAGACAGAAATACACACAGCAGAAACAATAGTGCCTTCGAGGTTGAGTTGCCTACTGAAAAGCGAAAAAGGCGCATATCACGAGGTATTGATCAAATCCCAGCAGAATGGATTAAGGCAGGTGTTATAACAATTCGCTATGAGATTAATAAATTGTTAATTCTATTTGGAAAAAAAAAGGAATTGTTCTTGGAGTGGAAGGAGTCGAATATTGAAGGAAGATGAAACAGATTTTAGTAATTATGGAGGCATTTTACTTTTGTCAGTTACGTACAAAATGTTATCCAACATCCTGCTCTCAAAGTTAACTCCACATGCAGAGGAAATTATTGGGATCCCCAGTGAAGATTTCGACACAACAGGTTAACTACTGATCATTCAGACACTTTTTTATTTTAAAATCTGTCTGAATGAAACCTATAGCAGAGTCCAGGTAGGAAAGCATTTGTCCATGACACCCATTAGGGATGATGTGAAACAAGGAGATGTTTTATCGTCATTACTTTTCAGCTTAGTTTAGAATGCACCGTTGGGACGGTTAAGGTGAACCAGGATTGCTTGAAAGTAAATGGTACACATTAGCTTCTGGTTTATGCTAATGATGTTAATATATTGGGAGGAAACCTACATACTGTAGAGAAAAATCAGAAATTTAGTTGTTGCTAGTAAGGAGATTGGGCTAGAAGTAAATGCTGATAACTCCAAGTACATGGTCATGTCACGAGATCAGGAAGAAAGACGAAGTAACAGTATAAAGTTAGCGTGGATGAGTTCAAGTATTTGGAAACAAACTCAAGAAAACCAAATTCCATTCAGGAAGAAATTAAGGGCAGATTGAAGTCAGGGAATTCTTTCTATCATTCGGTGCAGAATCTTTCGTCTTCCACTTTGCTATCCAGAAATTCAAAGATTAGAATATACAGAAATATAATTTGGGCTGTTGTTGTGTAAGAGTGTGAGAGTTGGTCGTTCACATTGAGGGTAGGCTGAGGGTGTTTGAGAATTGTGTGTAGAGGAGAATATTTAGCCCTAAGAGGGACGAGGTAACAGGGGAGAGGAGAAAAGTAAATAATGCTGAGCTTAATGATCTGTATTGCTCACCAAATAATGTTTGGTTGATCAAATGGAGAGGAACGAGATTGGTGGGCATGTAACATGTATGGGGAAGAAGAGAGGCGCGTACATGTTTTTGGTTGGGATACCTGAGCAAAGAGACCACTTGGAAGACCCAGGCATGGATGGGAAAATAATATTAAGATGGGCCTTCAGGAAGTGGGATTTGGGGGCACGGACTGGATCGAGCTGGCTCAGAATAGCGACAGGTGGAGGGTACTTGTGAATGCGGTAATGAACCTTCGGGTTCCATAAAAATGCGGTGAATTTTTTGACTAACTGACAACCGGTTTGCTTCTCAAGAAGGAATCTGCTCCATGCAGTGAGTAATTAAGTAAGAAAGTGATTAAGTAAGTAAATGTAAAGTTAAGGTCAAAATAAAATGGAATAGTTAATCACTTCGCATGCGTTGTGATTTTAAAACGGTTGTCGGAGCAGCATGATCTGTACTACCGATCAAACTTTATGCGGAGTGTTAGATGTGTGAAGACCTGGCACGCATCACGTTTCCGTAAGAAAATTGGTGTAGGTTCAAATCAAACGCACATTGCCTCCATTAATGCGTTCCTGTGTACTGACGGGGAACAATAATAGCTTCAATGTAGTCCATGTGTGTGGTAAGAGGCGACTAGAATGGATTCCCAATGTCCGGGTTCGAGTTGCACCAACCCGTCTCCTGGGAACAAAAATAGAGGGGTGTGATCCACTAGTCTGTGGTTGGCCTGGAAACAGGCTGTAGCACCAGTATGATGATGATGATGATGTATTAATCCAACCATTTTATCTCACAAATCTTTCCAAACAACAAACCCCATATGAGGGATTATTATGGCCTACGAAATAAAAGGCTCCATTTATTTCAGACAAGTGACATGCTTCCCATTGCTTATACAACAGTGATATTACAAATTTCCTATTTACATGCTAATTGCTACAGAACTGCAGTCAGAAACCTGTAGAAATCCGAATCGTTTAGTGCAGCAATTAGTATAGCTGGAGCTGCAACAGCTAGACACTAAATCATTCGAAACTGCGTCATAAACAAAGCTCAACCTGTTGCATCACGTATTTAAAACATTCACGTAAATCATCAGCCCAAAATAACACGATGCACAATATGTTACGTAAAAGAAGCACAAATATTATTCCTCAGACACGCCGTCGCTAAGCGGACTAAAGTGCTCTGCGTTCGTGGCCCTTACAAACCCAAGTATCGGTAACAGAGACCGACACTTTCGGTAGCAGAAACCGACACACAACGACTTGTTCACAAATATGTTGTCAAGATTGGACGTAAAGTCAGTGCTGTTCAGAAAGATTCTACAGTGTGTTTGGTTGTGGGGTTTGTTCATATTACCCGAGTGGTAACTAGTGCATCCATAATGATACCAGCTTGGGAAGAAAGATAATTTGGTAGTTTGTAGCAAATTTAGATTTTAGTTAGAAGGAAGCTTGGATACTGCACATTCTTACAGATGATCCAGCCTTCGTATCTCGTTAGGCCCTCTTTGTGTTGTAATCCTCAGGCAATTGTGTCACCGTCTTTTGTCTTATCATGAATTCGTTGATAATTCCTTTTGCTTTCCGTTACAGGGGGAGAGAAGGCTAGAATATATATTTTGGTTGAAAGATGTAACCGAGTTCTGTCTGTGGTCCACCGGGACGTAAGCTCTGGTAACAATGTGCATATAAAGTTTAATTCAAGTTCCTCCATGACTTTCGAAATGTGGATATGGTGAGTAGAGATATAATCTGATTAGGTCTTTCTATGTTCAAATACCTTTTGCAAACTTAAAATCCCACGATAACCCAAACCCACCGAAAACTGCAACAGCCACGAGAGTAAATTTTCAAAACTGTTTTAATAATATATCCACGAGCAAAGTCAGTGCATTATGGCAGATAAAATCCGCACTGGGAAATCCAAGCATATGTCAGTATGCCATGCGAATATCCCAGTTTAACTTAACATCTCCAAAAGTGGTGGCACGGAAGAGATTTAGGTACTTTTGTTTTGGCAGTAAGTGGCGAGGCTGTGGCGTCGAGCCGCCTAGCCACAATCCAGCGGTGGGATGGAGCCAGGGGCACTACAGGACGTTTGTTGTAACATCTCGCTGAATTCGTCATGGAATGAGAAAGGTTTCTTACACAGTTGTAGCGAAGACAAAAGTGCACATTTATTGTGAATTCACAGTTTAAAAGGCGATTGCGGAAAGAACGCCACATCATAGCTGATGTACAAATACGTCGCAAATGTGTAACTTTTTATCAGAAAAATACAAAACTTGTACCATAATAATGAATACATATTGCTTTCGACTGAGTAATAGTTTGTGGTTAACAGGCAGTTTGAAAGACAAGTAAGGAAGACAAAAATGCTTAGTCCTTGCATTTAATACTTCCTGTTTTTACTGCCCCAAGTAAACAGCATAATAATATGGTAGCACATTACGTAAGTGGTAATTTGTTATACTATGATGTAATTATTTTCGACAAAAATTACAGTTGTCAAGTCACGTTTGTATGCAAAATACTTATGTAAATTTTGTTCTTTTGAATGTACACAGAATATGATTGCTCCTACAGCTGTTTATGTAAGATATTGGTAGGGCAATTTACAACATTTTACGGCAGGATGGCACTTGGGAATAACGTATATCACAGGAACTGAATAAATACAAAACCAACGTATAGGAATACAAAAGGTGTTCATCAAATAAACATAAAAAATTCCGGACAAATACCTAGGGCATTCTGTAATATTCACAGAAATGAAAAGCGAGAATTGTGACATCCGTGGATCATAGGGTAAGGCCTTCTAAAATAAAGCCTGGACCAAGAATGCGAACACGCCTCAATGTTATGTTATACGTACATTTCAGGGATTGTTGTACCCAAGTGAGAAGACGTACTGTAGCATATTTTGAAAAATCCAAAATATTCATTGTTATTTGCAGACAGTTTTGTGCAATGCTGTCAGTGACGGACAATTGGCGACATACAGCAAGACTGTAAAGTGGTCTGCAATATTTCGTACCAAGTTTGCTCACAATTTTAGAATTAACGTGATTGCCAAGTTTAAGCAGCACAACAATGACGTCACCTTTCCGTTCCATCTTCGTTCCGTCAGATTGGTTCTTGTTCACACTCTCCGTCGTGTTCAGTCACCTTTCGGCAGAGCACGTGAGAAGAGGATCGCGTTTATCTCCACCAAATATGCAGCCTCTTTCGTTTTCTATAAGACAGTTAGCAGCAATAGCATTGATTATAGATGAAGAAGAGAAAAATGCATCTCTGAGTGATAAAATGAAGCATATGTGGGTTTACAAGTGTTTCAGAAGCAGAAAATCAGAAGGCAAATACTGGATCCTGTACAAAAAATTAGCTGATGAAGAAAACAATTTTTATCAGTATTTTAAAACGTCCAAGCACCAAATCAAATATCTGTTTCAGAAGATTGAAAAAGATTTGAAAAAGAAGAATACCACCTTCCGACAAGCAGTATCACCTGTGGAGAAACTAGCAACTTGTCTACGGTAAGTGCACTTCAAGTTAATGTAATCTTACTCATAAACATTTATTTAAGTTACAAAAAAGTCTCATCAGCATATTCCCACTTCGGAATGTTTATTGACGCAGACTGACCACTTTTTTTTCAGTTTCCTAAAATACTTTCTACACTGGTTCCGCAATGAAGCCTATCTCTGCTTACATCCTGAACCAATGAATAAACGGATAAATTATTCATTTTGCTTCATTAAATTTACTAATCAGTTATAGCGGTGGGTCTGTAATTTCAGCTCAGACATTTCTCGTTATTTATGTGTTCGCGTTAAACAATATTTTTTTCGAAAAATACTTCTTACTTATTATGTTATCATTATGTTATCATTATGTTATCATTATGTTATCATTAACCTTGCAAACAAATTCCATCACATTTCCTTCAGGTTTCTTGCTGCAGGAGATTCAGGTTTCGCCTGGGACACTCAACTCTACAGAGTATTGTTCAAGACTTGTGCAAATCTATTATAAAACACTTACAACATGAAGTTTCGTCAATCCCTACCCGGACAAATTGGTCGCAAATCGTGAATGATTTTTGGATCTGTGGAACTTCCCTAATCGCATTGGCGAAAATGTCTTACAATCTGTGTGAAATATAACAACAGATAATTTTCTATGAAAGAGTGTAATGTCAGGTTAATCTAAAATATTCAAATAAGTTGGATGCTTTCTTGAAAAAAGTCTTACAATTTGTGTGAAATATAAAAAAGGTGATTTTCTATTCGTTCAATTCTGCTCTATTCTACTCTATCCTATTATAATCTATTCTATTCTTGTAACTGCCACAGAATGCATTTTCCGTTATTTGTTAATTATTAGAACGTCGGTGGTAATCGAATGATAGTAACTTCAATATGCGCAGTTGGAACTTACCTGATTTCTTTAACTCTTCACCTCTTTGTTTCCACAATTTTTCTTTCCAGACACTCTCACTCTATTTCTTTTTTGACATGTCATATAATTCCTCACATTTACGAAACAAATCTATTAATTTTTCATCCATTTAAAAAAAAAAAGCAGGAAGCATTCGTTGCAAGCAAACATTCGAAGCGAACTGGACGAGACGTTGGACTGTTCACATTATCAGAATCGAGCTTGTTCAGACCAGTTCGGACCCGTTCCGTCCCGTCAAACTTTCTCGCTCGGCGACGGCGACGGAACGGAACTGAGACTTGACGGAGGCGTTCCTGTCAGTGATAACATATCGGTTTAAATACACATGACGAACTTTTACTGATCGGTAACGTTCCGCGAGGGAACGGAAACGTGACGTATAGTATTAATCAGCCCTAAGAATGGCCTTGACTACTCCAAGCACGTCCATCTTGCGCTGCTCATTTCGCACTCGGCAGACGAAGGAAACGCAGCAGTGTAGACGCGAGGGAACGCGTTTGCGGTTGCGCCAGTGAATCGTGTATTGCAGGCTCACATATTTTGTAATACAGACTTATTACAGGAAGAGGACTACGGTGCAGAACACTTCGGAGCTATTTTCTGCGGTTTCCAAGTTCGTCCAACTTCATTTGTTAACGGTACGTAACGCGAAATTTTCAGTGCTATTTATCGCCACTAGACTGGTCCAGTTTGTGCGAAAGGTCACTGGATGGAGCTCTGTTTAACCCTTTAAAGCCCGAATTAAATCCCATCTGCTATTTGCTGGCATTATTAGCTCACCATTTTCTCCACGTTAGCAGGATAAGGGTTAAATCATTAACCATTAGGCTACTAATGTCATATATATATATATATATATATATGGAGCACCTATTCTTGATGTTTCTAGATCACACACAACGACGCAGCACAGTCGGTAGGACTCCTCTGGACGAGTGATCAGCTCGTCGCAGAGAC
>Ga0268261_10001421_pt1 | contig 16425 bp, 5 predicted proteins | sample TergutNc150P1_FD_190353 | JGI IMG/M metagenome (GOLD analysis project Ga0268261, IMG submission 190353) | Nasutitermes corniger P1 segment gut microbial community from laboratory colony in Florida, USA - Nc150 P1 (SPAdes) (version 2) | ecosystem: Host-associated > Arthropoda: Insects > Digestive...
CAAGCGAGTCATTTTTAAACTCGACTTAAACATTCATTATTTAATAAGACCGCCATGTTATAATATGGCTACCACTTTAAACTTTATACGACACTCGAAAGAGTTGGCTGAAGCGGTAAGATATCAGACTCATAATTAAAAGATTCTAGGTTCAATTCTGCTGCTTTACCAATCTCTTTTTTAAGGAACTTACCACTGGTAAGAAGGTTAAATGAAGACAATTTTACATATTACAAATATGTATACAGGGGGTACCAGGAGGAATGTGCCAGATTTCGGGAGGGTGTTCCTTATGTCAAAGTATACCGATATAACCCAAAACACCTACTCCAAAGTTGAACGGTTACGGAGATAATGGCCAGAGAGGTTTGAAAATTTGACAGCTGTTACACACTTGTTGATTGCCAAATACATATTAAAACTGGCAGGAATATGTGGTTTCTGTAATGTTAATATCTGTACTTAACACCAAACTAACTTGTGAGTGACATAAAACCATTAAATTGAACTAAAAAAACTCGCACGCATGTCAAAGCTGTCCTTAGGGTTCCAAGCACTATAAATGACACATGTATGCAAGCACTGACGTAACATGGCTGACTGCGCATTCCGGTATAAGTATACTATAAGCTAGTGTGAGCTGACTTTCCGTAATAGAACACCACACTCAAGGATAAACATCGATAAGACTTGTCAGCTGACAGGTACAGTGTGTGGACCCGCCAGAATACCAGACTTTTCTCTGGCCATTATCTCCGTAACCGTTGAACTTTGGATATAGGTGTTTCGGGTTATATCGGTATACTTTACCATAAGGAACACCCTCCCGAAGTCTGGCACATTCCTCCTGGGACACCCTGTATATGAAGTTTATTCTGCTTGTACACTTACACAAATATAGTTGCTGCGGTTTGTACTGTACACATAATTGGTTTTTACACTCAGTTTTATTACTGGTGACTGCTCGGTAAACTCTCTAACTTATTAACACAGAGCGATTTTAAACTTTCAGGACCGGTTTTAACACACAATATAAATTGGCACTGATTCTTCCAACCCCAATTGTGAGACCTTTTACCACAGAACAGTATTTTGGTGTACAATAAGTCTGTTTTTGGAGGATATTTCTAACAGAACCTGGTGTACAATATACAGTCAGCTAACCGTCTAGGTGAATCTAAATCGAAAGCAAACACATGAAACCCGCGATCATGTCTTGATGTTAACACGTCATTCGTGATATATGTCAAACGTTTCTTGATGCACACAACACCGTAAGCTAGAGACGATAAACGCATTCTTCTTAACACACTTTGGTCAAATATTAGTTCAGACGGGAGCTGTCCATGTATTAGTCTTGCTTCAAATGGTATTTAAACTGTGTCACAACCAGATGGTAACTGAAAATTGATTTTTTAACCAAATTAAAATTGTGTTTTGTAAGCAACTTAAAAGCGCACTTTTCCTGCAATACATTTTCCAATATATTTTGCGTAATTTATGTTTATCGCACAAGACATAGAAATGAATTTGTTTTACTGAGTTCAGGATTCCAGCTACATAACTCGGATAAAGCCCGAATGAAGCACAGTGAACATTATCACTCTAATGGTCGTAACAATATCATTTACCAATCATAACCTCTTAGTATTTTGTACTTGAAATGTATCGTACCAAATGCCTTGCCCTACGATAGTATTCAAGTCCTCACACAACTACCCAATGCTTGAGTTTGGTAGAAATGAAACATCGGAGAAATCTAGGAAATCCATTATGTGTAGGACTGGACACTACTAACCACACAGAGATTTGCTGGTAAACTGTGAGAGCGAACAGGTTAGACTGAGTGAGTTGTATTTTCCTCGTAGACGAGTAGCGAGTTGTAACCTGCACTATGTTCATTCTCCAGGGCAAAGTTATTAGCTGAACACTTTAGAAGTGTGTGAACTTTCTGGCGCCAGCAGGAATGCAAGTTAGATAAATTGAAATAACGATTCTAGGCAAAGGCCATTAAGGAGATACTTAAGATAACAATCAGGTGACATATTTTCAAAGCAATTAAAAGGATGCTTAACTCAGATGTCTCGGTCATTTTGGACGTAAACATTTGTAAATTAGCGCCATTTGAAACCTTTGAATTATCAACCCTAGTTTAAATTATTGCCCACGACTGTTACAATAAGGCGGACACGCGCGCTAACTTCAAATTATATTGCTAACTCAACTTATAATGCTAATTTAAAATTTTTGCGTTTTATTTACACAGGAATGCTAGGGGTAGTAGTGAAGGGTGTTTTAGCAAAATTAATTAGATAGAAGATGTACTTGTTACAACCTGTACGGACTGGGAAACTTACCTACAACAGGATTTTTGACTATGGCCCAAACTAATTGAAGCAATGCGACTTGCAGGAAAATTGAAATGTACCTACATCGAACAGAATTTTGCTCCCCGTCTAACGTAACGTAACAGTAGAGTACGAAAACTTACCTATTAATACTATTTTAAGAACTACGCAAAGCACATAAGCACAAGGTATAGAGGGAAAATTTAGACTATAAACTGAAGTGTCTCAGTCATTTGCACGTAAACATTTGTAAACTAGCGCCATTTTAAACGTTTTAATTACTAAAGTTTAAATTACCGTCGACTACCATTTTACAATCGGGCGGACACACACGTCATTTCTAAATTTGTTACTAACTTAATTTACTATTTTAATAAGGCGGGTATTTTACAATAATGCGGACAAGCGCGTTATTTAAATTAACGTTAACTTAACTCAAATATTTATTATTTGAATAATATCGCTATTGTACAAAATGGCGGACACGCGTCTTACTTAATTTTTTTCTAATTTAACTTAAACAACTACCATGTTACAATATTTCTACCATATTATATGACACTCGAACGAGTTGGCTGAAGCGGTAAGATGTCATACTCATAACTCTAAGATTTTAGATTCGAATTCTGCTGCTTTCACCATGTCTTTTTAAGTAACCTATCCCAGGTAATAAGGGAAAATTAAAGACACAATTTTACATTTTACAAATACATACAATTTAAATTTTTTATTTTAATCGAAAATACATTATGTTTATTACACTTACATTTACGTATTTATTTATTTATTTATTTATTAGTGAGTGTAGTTTGGTAGGAAGTATTTGCGCACACCAATGTTTGACTTGAAAGTTACGAAAAATAACAGGAGGTACATTTTGCAGAAGTTTTTAAAACACCGGGCAATATGCGTGTAAAAATATGCAAGTAAGTACAGACGAAAAGTTGTTGAAATGTTGCACGGTTTAAACAGAATACTATGTGAAATGTTTTTGTAAACAAAGAACAGCGAAACGAACAGTTTGAGTTTATAAGCATAGGACGAATATTTAACATCTAAACGCATTACCGGTTTAAAGCGTGCAGAAATGAGGATACAGCTACTGTTATACATTTAAGCAGACGCAGCGGTACTGTAGAAGTAGCTAGGTAGAGTTGACACTTTGCATGCTACGGAAAATATATTTTTCTAGGTTGTTTACCTTACTGCAGGAACATTTTTTTAAAAAGACACACGATAGACATTTTAACAGTACATACTAGAAATTTTAACGTTTTTGGAAGGAAAAGGCGAAGATGTACGTATTTTAACATGTACGGACAGAAAAACACGTTAACCAAAACTTACTGCCTTAAATATTAGAGACAGGTGCCTGAATAGCGACTGAATATAGTCCAAAAATAACGTAAAATGCATATAGAGAAATACACATACGCTTCACACTCGCTGAAAAACAGCACAGTAAACACGTGAAATATTAAACACACATTTTACACTTAAGTACTAGTTTTGCACGTTAGCTTAGTTTTACAGGTGAAGAAATATTGCAGGTTTGTGTTTTTACACAAGCTACGTTTGCTATATAACACCTTAACAGGAAATACTGTTTTGCATGTTACATACATTTTAAGGCAGTTTGCGTAATTTATGTTTATTGCACAGCACATTACATTTAATTAGTTTTCTTTTTACTGAATTTGAGAATTCCGACCATCAAACTTGCAAACGATCCGAAGCAACCACCTAATTGTACACACAAATGTACAATGTAGACTTCAGGATGAAATTAGACCTTTTCGAAGTCCAGAAATACCATTTTACAAAAATCGTAATATATAAAATCAATCATTAAAAAGTAACCTAGATTAGGGAAAAAACTACTTAAATTTAAGCAAGTTTACGGATATATATTTATACACAAATGTGGCCCCGAGCCGAGTCTTTAAAGTATTATGTGGCCCTCCTGTGGGTTCAAGGTGGCCGGCCGTGCCATTAAGTAAAAGTACATCTGTCTCCGTGCTTACTTACGCACCTGCTCATGGACACGTGGGAAGTGGACGTAGGCCTTCGCATATTCTTATACTTTGACTATTAATGTTTACATAGTCTTTCATTATTTCACCAGGGGGACCATTAAAGATACTTCTAGACGTGTGAGACCGGAATGGTTCAAAAAGTGGCCCAACTGCATTTTAGCTAGATTATATTTTTTATTTTTATCGAATTTCTCGCTTCTCAACTTCAGTTGGGAAACTTTCACTTATCCTGGGAAACGTAATCAACAGGAATAGGCTCAGTGGTCTTATTTATAATTTAATAAGTTTCTTACAATTGAGCATGTTCCAATAATTACATTTACATTTGGATGTACGTATTCCGATGCAGGTTGTCTTTTTAGACTTTGCGGTAGTGACTTTGGGATTACTGCAGTAGATGATATTACTAACGGGATCACTTGGGCTGTGTTTTGCTTCCACATAGCACATATTTCATTCGCCAGTTCTTGATATTTGTTTTGTTTATCGGTTATTGTTTTGGCTAAAGTATGTGTATTTTTGGGACAGCTATGTCTATCAAAAAGGTGTTCTTTGTTTGATTATTAGTGAATGTTATATCAGGTCGGTTAAAAGTTATTGTGTTTCCCGTAAGTATGCTGCCGTTCCAGTACAGCTTGAAATTTTCATTCTCCAGTACATTGGTTGGTGCGTACTTATAGTACAATACAATATTATTATTATCATCATTATTTTCTTCCTAAACGATGTCGTGCCATCAAAATCTCCACGGCGACTTTGCAACTGAAGTACAGTTCAATGACTTTTTTCCCTTAACTGTAAAGCCAATGTTTCAGAACTAACCATATCTCTCTGGGACACACTTTCACAACGTCACCACATACCTGAAAAATTCGGGAACATAACCGAATATTGTCGAATAAAATGGAGATAGAAACGAAAGAAAATTTTATAGGATCATGCAGGGGTCGGTCATGGCATTTTTAGTACATGGTCCTTACTTTATCTGACAACTATCGCCTGTCACTTCACGCCGCCATTGAGCCGCACGCGTGGGAGGATAAATTTACGTTAATGCGACAAACAGCCCACGCGCATTACAACCGTCAGTTTTCGAATAATACAGTAGCCCTGTACAATACCCCCATATTCGTTTCGACGGACTGAGGGGCATGAAGAAACACCGACAACTTATTGGTGTTCCTAAATAATCCCGTACACTAGATATAAAGCATTACAAACACATCAACGTTTTGGGTAACGGGATTCGACCTGTGTCAACTACTACCGCAGATGTACGTTTTAATTTACGCTCCAAAATTCGTCGACAAACGGGCTGGGTAGCTCAGTCGGTGTAGCGACTGGCTACGGGCTGCAAGGTCCAGGGATCGAATTCCGATGGGGGCCACATCTTCCGCACCAGTCCAGACCGGCCCTGAGACCCACCCCGCCTCCTGTACAATGGGTATCGAGTCTTTCCCGGGGGTAAAGAGCGGCCGCGGCGTGACGCTGAACCCTCACCCCCTTCTAATGCCGTGGTCATGAAAAAGTAGAGCTATACCTCTAATCCCTCCATGGGCAGTACAGCCTGTACAGAGCCTCAGTGCCTGCACAAGGGTGCACTTTACCGTTACCTTTATTTGTCGACAAACAGCACAGGTCACGCGGACGTGCTGATATTTGACAGGTCTCCAAACACTTGCTTTAAAAACAGTTTCACATTTTTCAGAGACTTGTCGCCGTATCAGTCTATTTATATGGTACAAATGTCACCCACAGCCCACCGTTTGCCACTACACTGTTGGTAACAGTCACTGACAGCGTTCTGTATTTCTGCTTTCACCGATTAAACGCAACGACACAATTAAATGGCAGGTGTTCACATTACACTTATTGCTTTTATCTGTGTACTATGTTACTTCTAAGAATTTCCCAAACCCATTAGTACGTAGTGAGTACTTACTGTGAAACATACATCTTTCAAATTCGCACAACCCTCAGGCAGCTCTGGATCAACAGATAAAGCTTTAAGTTGCTGCTAATTCGGTTATCCATAATTTAAAAAAAGTTTATCACTAGAAGGAAGATGATAATCCAAAACCTGCGGTAATTGAAATTAAATGTCAGATCCTTCGCATTTTTGAACGCAAAGCCAGAACTTAGAGATCCATATTATTCTAATAGTGCGGTAATAAAATGCGTCTACGAGTATATGAACACAGCAAAGATGAAGTCAACAGCAGTGCAATGCATCTTTAAATCACGTTATACCGCAACATGACTTACAAAACACGAAAACATATATTACGCTTGTGGGCCGGGTAGCGTAGTCGGTATAACGACTGGCTACGGGCTGGACGGTCGGGGGATCGAATCCCGGCGAGGGCGAGGTTTTCCGTTCCTGTCCAGACCGGCCCTGAGGCCCACCCAGCCTCCTGTACAATAGGTACCGGGTATTTCCCGGGGTAAAGAGCGACCGGGGCGTGACACTGACCCCTCAGCCCCTTCTAGTGCCGTTGGTCATGAGAGATTAGAGCTATATGTCTACTCCCCCTGTGGACCGTACAGCCTGTACAGAGCCTCAGTTCCTATACAGTGGTGCACTTTATCTTTTTACCTTTTTATATTACGCATGACGATTTGGGTAACTAGTTAGTAGGCTACGTAAGACCAGAGAACTGAGGTTTAGATGCTTAGCGGTGTAATGAGCTTTTCTCTTCGGCAGTCTCCAGAGCGGTTCTGAGTTCCACATATGCCGTCCAGTGTGTACCACGGAACGTTCCTTCAGTTAAAGTGGTCGGGGCGTGTAGCTAAGCACTCCCATCTCATTCCGAAAGTACACTGTCACCATATCTCCATTATACGTTATTCCTGCAGCGGTGATTAATGAACTAGTTGCTAATGGTATAGCCATTAATAAAAAAACGGAACGAAACACAGTAAAGTCCAGAATTAGTGGCAGCGCTGTCTGAAGCACGTGAACACTGGAATCCCAAGCATAGAATGAACGTAGATATGACTGTGTTGTCAATCCTAACTGTAAACACAGGCAAAGTGTTTTATCAGTGACTAAAGAACTGGTACACGCAAGATTTCCGAACACGAACAAACCAAATACCATCAAAAGATTTGAAGGAAGGCTTCAACAGAGAATGAATATCCTGAATACGGCTATGAAAGCTTAAATTATAGCCTGCCTGTCATAAACAGTCGTCATGTACCGTGACTTGAGTTTCTCGGTGTAGATAAGCTTCCAGAATGCTACGCCGTAATGACTGGTTGCCCCTGAAGATGGCGGCACTACACGTCTCCGAACCTTCTGTAGACTTTCCAGTCGACAAAGCGCCACATCCCAGAAGACTTGATCTTCAATCCGGAAAGAATCCAGTCGAATAAAAAATGGTAAAGTTAAAGGTTCACCCTATAACAGGCCATGAAAGTTCAGATGGGGATTAGAGCTACTTTTTCCTTAACCTCGACGCTAGAAGGGGCGGGTGGTCAACGAATCAGCCCGGCTACTTTACACCAAGGAAAGAGACCAGTTACCGATTTTACAGGAGACTGGGTGAGCCCCAGAGCCGGTCAGGACGGGTGCGGAAAATCTCGCCCCCACCAGGAATTTAACCCCGGACCGTCCAGCCCGTAGCGAGTCGAATACCAAGTGGGTAGCAAAATATATTGGGATTACAGTGGTGGATATGGGATGATGCGTGTTAAATAATGAAGCAAGGGAGGTGGACAGGCGGGGTTGAGTAATTACGTTTGTGACATGGGAAGGGGATAGGCATTGGGGGTTTCGGAGGGGAGTCGAAGAATCATGTAGGCTTATAGTTTTCACATACACATGACGAGAGTAAATCAGTTACAAAAGCGTGAAAAGCACAATTCTTTGCCTCCTTCTAAGCAGAAACAAAATCTGTCATCTGAGGAAGTTTTCTGTATTCTGATCGCTTCTGTGTGCCTCACTTATATCGGCCTGGGACAGTTACACAGAAACCCGGCATTCTCATTCAATTTCTCTCTTCACTGTTGCACAGAACTTAATCTGAGCAGAATACGGATGAGTATCGGAAATTTCGGTTTCTTTGAGGACAGCAAACTCAGCAGCAACTTTATAGCATGGTCCCTCTACATCGCTCGAACGCAGATAACTTTCAGCGATAATTAATTAGTTTGAAACAACGCCAGACTAGTTTCGGTTTTACTGAAACAGGAGGGGGGTCGATAGAAGAAATTTATTGCAAATGAGGTTGAACTAACCAACTGCTAACGATACGCAAGTTCGACATGCTTCGTTTGGAAGGTGACGTCTAACACTGACGTTTCCCGAGTCTCTCCACGCATAAAGCCTGAAGTGTCAAATTCGGTTTTTGCGCAACAAACAACACAGTGTCTAAACTACAAAGACCCTGCGGTAAGGCTCTTTAGTGAAATAGTCCCTGTTTACTGCGAGAAACATTTGAACACATAAATAAACTGTGTAGGTTAAGTGCAAACGTTTTTGATGTTGAAACAAATCGCTGATCCACAAGAAGTTACCGCTGTGTCTTAGGGAGTAATTAACACTTTAGCCCACGGCTCCTTTCTTCCAGACATTTTCCAATCCATTATCCACATCTTCCTATGACTATGTACTTTCAAATATAAAACTGAGAAACTGTTATTAAATAAATTAGGGTTGCCTATCTCGGTCTTCTTACCACGTAATGAAATGGAAACGCGCCATTATGCAAACTCAAACCCAGATGTGAACATTCAACTAAATGAGACCATCTCAGACTCACCCGTCCTCCCAATGGGTCTTCGTTTCCTTTCACAATCCGTATTACATATTCAGTACAATTTAACACGGGCAGCAGTCAGATAAATGGAATACCGCAAGAACAGGAAGCCATTATCACCCCTATCCCAATCGTGTTACGAGACGTACAAATGTCGTAACTAGACCTTCACAGCACAATGGTAACTATACGCACCACGTCTCCAATATCTCAGAACTACACACCTTCACCATAGTGACTACATACGATTCGCTGAATACAATGAGGTCCCTCACCAAACAGCACGTACCGGTTAGTCTCTTAAGTAAAGACATTTTACTCACGGTAAGGCATAAATGTATGTTTACTTCAATAATTGACACTTTAGCCTTTATACGCCGAGTTAAATCCCCTCTGCCATCTGCTGGCATTATTAGCTCACTGTATTCTCCACGTTAGCAGGATAAAGGTTAAAGCCTAGCGTTTACTTTATGTACCACCAATTTTGACACTCAACAATACTACACGGTACTCACATTGTGGGTTGTGTTGTGTACGTACCGCAGAAAAAGAGCAACTTTTACATTATAACAGATTGGTTTTGTATAACCCAGGTGGAAAGTGTTTACACTCTGTACGGACTGATTCCTTATATAAAACAGACGCGTTTCGTCTGTAAAGGGTTCATCATTCAAATACGATTGTTGTCTAACTATGAAACAACATACATACATATACAACATTAGCATAGATTTCCTGTAACCGTTCGCATCCCTTCGGGTATATCTAAAAACCCAAAAAGCACAGTTTTGGAACGACTGCCATTAAATCTAATATTACGAGAAGTTTGTGAGACTGACTAGCTTCATTCTATCTCTCTACTGAACTACAGTGTATTCACAAAAAGGGATGTCACACTCTTAGCACCCGGAACACCGACTTGTGGAACAGTAATAAATTTTCTTCAATAACATTATTAATGGAGTGCTGATGGACGACAGCATTAAGCCATCCACTTTGCTGGCCACAATCACCTGCGCTATGATTGGCTGAAACCTAACCTCCACCTCCCTCTCCTGCGCTGTGATTGGCTGAAACCTAACCTCCACCTCCCTCCCCTGCGTTGTGACTGGCTGAAACCTAACCTCCACCTCCCTTCCCAGCGCTGTGAATGGCTGAAACTTAACCCTCCCCTCCCTCCCCCTGTGTCGTGATTGGTCGAAACCTATACTAGCCCCACTCCCTGTGACGTGATTGGCTGAAACCTATACAAGCCCCGCCCCCTGTGACGTGCTTGGTCGAAATTTATACCGGCCCCTTCCATAACCGCCAAGGTTGTCACGTCATGTAAACAAAAGTTGGCGGAGGGGTCAATGACCTTTTCGCTAAACCTAATATTAACTTGTTAATTTGAAACTTTGTCACGTGATGTAAACAGTTCCAGGCGGTTACCTGATGTAAAAAGGATGGCAGACAGCTTGGCGCCGGGTTAAACCTAACTTTAACTCATTATTTTGAAAATTTGTTATTTTCACGTAATGTAAACAAAAGATGGCGGAGGGTTTAATGACCTTTTTGCTAAACCTAACTTAAACTTATTATGGTTACTTGGTGTAAATAAGCCCCTTAGACTGCCTGGCGCTTGCGCCATTTTGAATTTGAAGCAATGTGGCGGGTAGAGCGGTAATTTTAAACCTAACTTAAACATTTATTATTTTGAAACATAACCCTCCCCCCGCACTCCCTTCCCCCAGGCGGTTACCTGATGTAAACAAAGTCCCAGACAGTTTTGCGTCACCGCAATTTTGAATTTTTGGTAATACGGCGGACACGCGCGTCATTTAAATTAATGTTATCCTAACTTTAAATTTGTTATTGTAATAAGGCGGCATTTTTAAATATGGCGGCTAGCGCGGTAATTTTAAACCTAACTTTATCTTGTTATTTGAATAAGGCGGCCATTTTAAAATATGGTGGCTAGCGCGCTATTTAAACTAGCTTAAAGATTTACTATTGTACTAAGACCGCCGTTTTACAATATGGTTACCACTTTATACGACACTAGAATGTGTTGGCTGAAGCAATAAGATGTCAGACTCATAACTGAAAGATTCTAGGTGTGAATCATGCGGCTTTAACCATGTATTTTTAAGTAACCTATCCCAGGTAATAAAGGTAACAAATAAATAACAATTTTACATTTTACAAATACACAATTGAAGTGTATTCTGCTTGTACACTTACACAAATGAAGTTGTCGCAGTGTTTACTGTACACTAAATTGATTTTTACACTCACAGTTTTTATTTACGGTACCTACTCAGTAAACTCCCTAACTTATTAACACAAAGTGATTTTAAACTTGCAGGACCGGTTTAACACATAATTTACATTGGCACTCATTTTTAAGACAGATTGTGAGAACGTTTACTACAGAACAGTATTCCGGTGGAAAATATGTCTATTGGAGGATGTTTGGAACAGAACCTGGTGCACAATTTACAGTTAGCTAAACGCCTAGGTCTATCTAAACCCAAAGCAAACATATCAAATCTGCACTCACGTTTAGATGTTAACACGTCATTCGTGATGTATGTTAAACGTTCTTTTACGCACACAACACCGTAAGCTAAAGACGATAAGCGCATTCTTTTTAACGTACTTTGGTCAAATATTAGTTCGGACGGGAGCCGTCCATGTATTATTCTTGCTTCAAGGGATATTAGAACTGTGTCACAACCAGATGTTAACAGAAAACTGTTTGCAAGTAACTTAAAAGTGCACTCTTTTCCCGCAATACATTTTTCAATATGTTCAGCGTTATTTGTATTATTTTGCATAGCACATAGAAATTGACTTGTTTTACTGAGTTCAGGATTCCAACTACATAACTCCCATAAAGCCCGAATGAAGCACAGAGTACATTATCACTGTTTATGGTTATAACAATATCATTCACCTGCAATTTTGAACTTGAAATGTATCGTACCGAATACCTTGCCCTACGATAGTATTAAAGTCTTCACACAACTTCCCAATGCTTGAGTTTGGTAGAAACGAAACATCAGAGAGATCTAGAAAATCCATTATGCGAAGCACTGGACACTACTAACCACACCGAGACTTGTGTTAAACTGCGAGAGCGGACAGGTTAGAACATGCACACTTTCACCGAGCACGCTGAAGTTTGTTTTTGGTAAACTATGTAAATGAACTTATCTTTTACCCCGAGGGTAAGGAGGTTAGAACATGCACACGCACTTATTATGTATTACTGTGTCTGAGGAGCATTGTGTAATACGGGCGTTGGGCCTTTTTACCACATGACCCCAGTTAGTGAAGAAAAAACCAGCAGCTACCAGTTGATTCACATCCATGAAGGGCACACGGTAATATTTAAATGTTTTACGGCGATGAACCTCACTTTTTAAGTTTAAATGCTGCAGGTTTGTACTACTAGGAGGCGGCGGTGGCGGGGATTTATATGCAAGTTTGCTAGTTGAGTTCAACTCCGCGCACATTGCTGGAGAGCCGGCTAGGAACTGAGCGAGTGACGAGCCATAACGTGCGTACTCATGTGCACTATGTTGACCCCTCGAGCCAAACACAGGTTAATGTGAATACTTTGTTTACATCCCCACAGGGTAAGTCCATTAAAATTCCTTTTAGACAAATAACATCACAAACTCACTTAGAAGTTTGAGGACCCCAGGCTAAAGTCATTAGCGTAATGGTTTGTTAACTACTTTTATACTATAAACTGAGGTGTCCTGGCAGTTTTGACGTAAACATTCATAAATTACTGCCATTTTCAAAACCTTTGAATTACCAACCTGAGTTTAAATTACCGCCCAACACTATGTAACAATATGGCTACCACCGCGGGAGGTTTAAATAAACCTGTCTTAAAAGCGCTATTTTAAGGCTTTTAATACCAACCCAAGTTTAAACCTGGAGTGTACGAACCTGTTGTAACTTGCTTGACGTTATGCCTTTTGTACATTTTAGTTATGAGCGACCCTAGAATTTACCTAAATATTAGTCAGAAGACGACTGCTCTTATATGAACAGTATGAAACATAATTATGGAGGTTAGCGTTTTAATAATTAGCGTGGTTTAAAAACATTACAAGCGGCTGAAGAATAATGAGTATTATTACATTAAAAGCGCTTTAAGAACATTTTACGAATTACAGTTACTTTTGATTCACCTAAAGTTCTTTTATTGGTTAGAAAAGTACAGTTTTACTTATGTACTAATATTTATTACGAACAGCAGAAATTTGGCTTTTCCGACATATTTGTTTATTTAATATTGGATTAGTTATACCTTACTTCGCAAGTTTTTTCACGGTTTTATGTTTTACTAAATTTACGTGTTTTGTGTTAACTTTTATGTATTTTAATAATTTTATGCGTACCTTTAACGTTTAGAAGATTTTACTTGAGCGTTCTTATAATTTTACAGTAAACAGCTATTTTGTCGTTGTATAAAAAAGTAGTGCATTAGTACGAACCAGTATATGGTTTTTGAATTTCGGTGGATTGCTTAACTTTAAGGAGCGCTACATAAATAGAGAATAAAATTACACCCATACAGAAACTTAACACTACATATTTAAAAGAGCTTTACGTTGAATAACTTGTAGTTTAAAAGGGCAACGTGTTTATGTTTGCGTCCTAATGATGATACGTTTAATTTGCAGCATTTATTAGTTATTATATGACAATATTATTTAATTTTTAGTTTATTACATTTTTGTTATACTTGAATTCATACGTTTGCATATCATACAGAAATTTAGAGCCTGTGGAAAAATTACTACGGTTTTAAGAGAGAAGTGACGTACAGTAGGCGTATTATAATACTAAATTCATGCAATAGCCATTAAGGGGATTCTCAAGATAACAATCAAGTGACATTTTAAATTCCATTAAGACAAAGAGGTCGCAACTTGTCAGGAATGTAGTATGATATATTCGGTCATTTTGACGTAAGCATTTGTAAATTAGCGCCATTTTGGAACCTTTCAATTACGAACTCAAGTTTATATTACCGCCTACCACGATTATACAATATGGCGGACACGCGCGCTATTTAAACTAATGTTAACCTAACTTATTGCGCTAATTTTAAATTTTTGCATGTTTAAGACTTCATTAATTTAGATAAGATAGTAATCGCACAATTTTTAGGTGTACAAGGAAACATGCGCATTTTGACGAAAGGGACGTATTTTATTTACACAGAAATGCGAGGGGTAGTAGTGAAGTGTTTTAGCAAAAATTAATTAGAAAAAGATGTACACGTTTTAACCTGTACAGACTGTGAAACTTATAACAGGATGTTTACCTATGGCCCAGACAAACTGATCGAAGCAATGCGACTTGCAGGAAAATGGAATGTACTTACACCGAACAGAATTTTGCCCTCCGCTAACGTAACTTAACAATAAGTAACAGCATTGAGCACAGTATTGTACAGTAGAATACTGTGCTCAATGCCGTTACGTAAATGTGTACGTAAAATATTAATAATTTACGCAGTTAATAACTATTTTATAACCCTTTTCGTTACGTACGTTTAAACAGCGTTTTGCTTAAACTGTTTTCAGTATTACTTGCGCGTAACTAACTGTAAACAATCAAAAAACCCTGCATTTAATTACGTCCTAGGGCCATTGTTTCGAATTGTAAGCCTAGTAAATCCTGCACATTATATTTGCCTAATGTTAACATTTTCCCTGCTTAAGTATGCGTGTATAAAGTAATGGTTTTTTCCTTTCAGTTTAAACGTACGCAATGTCTTAAATACTAACAATAACAGTTCTCGTTCTTTCTAACTCCGTTTTTGTTACGCCTTTCAAAAATTACTTCAATAATGTAAGCATAATATTTATTATCTAAATAGCTTACATATCAGTAAACGCAACTCGCAGACTTAGTCATAACTATAATAATATTAAAACACATATGAGATAAACGGGTACGCAAAAACAAACCACTTACTGTTGTGTATAATGAAACTAATAAGCATAACAATATAAGCACGTTCCAGCTACATCAAACTTTGGGTACTTTCCTAACTAATAAAAGAACTTTAGGCGTATCAGGAATAACTGTAATTAATTAAATGTTCTCAATGCGCTTTTAATGTAAGTAAAACTCATTAGTTCTTTAACCGCTTGTAATGTTTTTAATTACAATAATTATTAAAAAATGCTAACCCGGCGCCAAGCTGTCTGCCATCCTTTTTACGTCATGTAACCGCCTGGAACTGTTTACATCACGTGACAATAAAGTTTCAAATTAACAAGTAAATGTTATGTTTAACGAAAAGGTCATTGACCCCTCCGCCATCTTTTGTTTACATGACGTGACAACCTGGGGGTTATGGAAGGGGCCGGTATAAATTTCGACCAAACACGTCACAGGGGGCGGGGCTTTTATAGGTTTCAGCCAATCACGTCACAGGTGGTGGGGTTAGTACAGGTTTTGACCAATCACGTCACAGGGGAGGGAGGGGAGGGTTAGGTTTCAGCCATTCACAGCGCAGGGGAGGGAGGTGGAGGTTAGGTTTCAGCTAATCAGAGCGGATGTGGGCGTGGTCGGCAAAGTTGATGGCTTACCACTTTGACCCCCAAATACTGAAACGAATATGAAGGCGCATCCAGCTACTTACTAAGAGCTCGTATGAAACACACGACTCATCCCAAAGACCATGTGTACTGTATAGTTTTAAGACGATCACAGCGGCTTCGGTGATCTAGAGGCATCGTGCAGGTCATTGGTATCCAATTTGGCGGGTTCGTACCAGGCCCAAGCCGTCAGCACGCCTTCCTTTGGAGGGGAAGTAAAGCCTTCAGTCCCATGTCGTAGCTTTACGGCATGTAAAAGATCCCTAAATGTAACGTGGAAGTCAGCATTTAAGCAAAATTTCTATACATTTCTCGCCCACAGTTCTATCTTCCGCCGCTGGGTTCTTTCGCGTGGTGACATGCGTGGAGACGCTTGGTGGCGAATGTTGAAACGTCCAACCCAGATCGCACAATAAGCCTTGAAGGTTGCAGTGCGCAAGTTGAAAATAATAATAACACTTTGCCGACCGGATGGTCTTTTAATTAAATACCCCCAGTTCCCGGACATTTTAAACGCTTTGAATGTTCAACCCCATAACATATTCTTACTTACGGTTTGACACTGTAGATTATGCTCGTGAGCCCCAGACTACAGAAACTGCATGCAGATAGTCTAGTAGTTCGTCACTGAATGGTATTTCTCGAAACAAGACCCTTTGTGAAG
>Ga0268261_10001423_pt1 | contig 16417 bp, 10 predicted proteins | sample TergutNc150P1_FD_190353 | JGI IMG/M metagenome (GOLD analysis project Ga0268261, IMG submission 190353) | Nasutitermes corniger P1 segment gut microbial community from laboratory colony in Florida, USA - Nc150 P1 (SPAdes) (version 2) | ecosystem: Host-associated > Arthropoda: Insects >...
CTGCGACGAGCTGATCACTCGTCCAGAGGAGTCCTACCGACTGTGCTGCGTCGTTGTGTGTGATCTAGAAACATCAAGAATGGGTGCTCCATATATATATGACATTAGTAGCCTAAAGATTAATAATTTAACCCTTATCCTACTAACGCGGAGAAAATGGTGAGCTCCTAATAATGCCAGCAAATAGCAGATGGAATTTAATTCGGATTTTAAAGGGTTAAACAAAAGAAAATAAAATTATAAAATACATGGCATTTTTGTGTGAAACAACACAGAGATTATGCCACATGTCTGAAAAAAAGGAATACAAATCCTTGTGGCATTAATGTAGAAAATGACTCTCTTGGGGTGTAATTCTACTTGTGTCTCTACAGGACAACAGTAAGGAAAGGGTTACATGCAAAAGAAACCAGCAACCATTGTGTGGCACAGAAATTCCAAGTCACAAGAAGGAATATGTGGTGCTAGAGAAAACAAAGAGAACTATTACTAAGCAGGGCACACTCAACCTGTATGACATTTCATGGGCTCAAGCAAGAAAATTTCAATGCCACTTTTTAAAAAGTTCTGGAGTATGTGCTACCAAACATGAATGTGGCCTTCCCATTAAAACAACAACACTATAAATAAAGACTTTGGAAGTAATTACACAATGTAATTCCAGAATATTAAGCAACAAAACAGTATGCGACATGAAAACTTTGCCATTGCCATGAAACCTGAAGAATGTCAATTGGGGTCATCCACATGCACAGTCACATAATCTTCAAGTAAATTCAGTATATACCACCACATTCTGTTAATTTTATCTCCTCAATGATGACAAATGTGAGGTACCAGGAAAAGGGGTTTTATTTGGAGAAAATTATAATTAACATTTAGCAATGTGAATACAATGACATGGTACATTTTAAAGGATAAATTTAAACCAAAATCCTGAGCTTCCAGGCTTATTAACATTACAGCAAGACGTCAAATACATCTGATGTTGGCAGGTCCGTGCATCATCATACAATTCAAATAAATTAACCAACCAGATGCAACAGTTTTGCAAGTTTATTACTTGACGTTTTGTGTCGCTCAACATGTTTCGGGCGCCTCCACACCCTTCATCAGGAGCTTACAACTGCATTAACAGCCTCTGGTTTTACCTATTGTGACAACAGGTAAAACCAGAGGCTGTTAATGCAGTTGTAAGCTCCTGATGGTGGGCGTGGAGGCGCCGGAAACATGTTGAACGACACAAAACGTCAAGTAATAAACTTCGAAAACTGTCGCATCTGGTTGGTTAATTTATTTGAATTACGTCAAATACAGTTTGCATGAACAACAACAACAACACAGTTAAAGAAGAGCAGAGAAGAAAAAGCCACATACCTTCGCCAGCTATAACAGCAAGCATGGATCTAAGGCGAGTCTGCCTGTCATAGGCTCGCTTTGCCTCCAATGCTGCCACACTATTCAATACAGGAGGTGTGCTTTTGTCCAGAACAGCAGCAAACTTGGGCAGGAACTCACTTGGCTGCACTATCTCAGGCTTGTCAGTAGATTTCTCCTCTGTGTGATGAACAGAAAGTGTTGGGGAAGTGGCACTGGTGGTACATGTATGAGTGGATGATGTAGTTGGAACTGTTGCAGTTGTTGTCTTCAGTATGATGTTTGCTGCATCCCCAATGCTGTCACGAGACTGTTTTGGCGGCTTACCCATGACAGGAGTACCGCTACGTGAGCCATCTGATAGTAAGAAACTTGGTCTCAATGAATTTAAAACAATAAACGTACACAGCTTCATTGTGAAGAAAATCTGCAGAATGGAAAAATGTCTACAGAGTTCTAAAAGCAAGCAAGCCTCACTGTTTATGAAATTCTTCATGAAAAATTACTGTGGAATATGTCTGTGGTTGTCCACATAGTGTTGAACTGTAATATGGAAACATTTCAACCACCTCAACACAGTCTGTCATGTTCTGATTTCTTACTCGGAATCTGCTCGGTTATATTACTATGTAGTCAAGCATAAAGTTCCGGGACTGTTGCAATTGTGTAAGCAAGACTCAGCACATAAAACAAATTGTAGCTGCTTTCTATTAGTTCATGTTACGATCAACAGAAATTAGTCGAAAGAAAGTTGCAGTTTGCTTAGTTCATCCGCAGCAGCCCTTCATGTTCAGATGTGTATCTATTACTGCAATTAATTTTTAAAAAATTGTTAATTTGTAATTCTAAACTACAGTACAGCCCTCTGATAATTAAAACTTGAATAATTAAAAATATTATAATATTTTCAGGACAATTCGCATAACATTTGCATACTACTGTACATCAGTGCACTCACTATTCATACAACATGGCAAAAAGGCTCTGACCATTGTCAATAGCTCAGCCACATTGCTCCACACTCAGGTGTGACCTTCACACTGGCAACCAAAATTCAGCTATTTAAAAAGGTGGATAATTCATAACCCAATTTTTCAACCCTGAGCACTTTAAATTAATGAGGTATACTGTTGTAACCGATCATTTAATACAGTTGTTTACTTAGGATTGCTGGCGCCAGTTACGGATGGTATGTTAACGTACGTTCAGGAACCGCTGGAGATAAGTAGGACGGGTTGTGCGGGAAGACATTTAAATGGAAAATATGTTAGCAGCAGACAACGGACATTAGCAGTCCGTTAAGGAAGTTAGTTGCGTACGAGAGAGATGTGAGTGAGGGAGTGCCAGCGACGGTGATAAGTTAATAAAATATGATTTAGTTTAACTTGATTCAGCAAGCCTGTGTTTAATTTATCAAGAATAAATTGAGTAAACAGAGCAACAAGCAAAGAAAGAAATAACAAAAATTATATGTGATCGGTGAACCACACTCATTTCCCGAAAGAGGGCCACCTACCACACTGAGCACGTCGGGACAACCAAGTTAAAAAGAATGATCGGGTAGACTGTGTTTTCTTCTACGTAACTGGACAGAATGAATATGCAGATAGTAAAAAAGCTACCTCAAGCTACTTAAATTATGTAGAAATGTTACCCCCTTCACCCATGAACAACAAAAAATAATAAAATGTCAGGGATGACCAAAAATTATTAGTCAGAAAAGTCAATGCCAAGTATGGACCATGTTAGTTGCCATGCATCTCACCGAGCATTCCCTTACAATAAGTTAAGAGCTTTTCACATGCTACAGCAGCAATGCAACTTCTCCTAAATTGGTAGTTGTAAATTTACAAAGCAATAACATGCTTTATAGTTCTAACCAGCTGTGGAGGATTTCCTCTTGGTGCTGGTCTTTCTTTGGTTCAACAGATTTCTGCTTGAACTGAGTGAACTGAAGATCTCATTGTTGCGAGTTCGTTTTTCCTGATGCTGAAGGGGTTGACAGTTCATCTCAGTCTGGCTATGAGATTCCACCCTTGCTCTCTTTCCTCTGCCAACAGAAATATCAAACTTGAGGTTCTCATGGCAGTGAAAGTGTATAAAACTTGTGATCACTACCTCCTGGAACCATCATCAGTTCAACCGACTCTGTAGTTCAATGGACAAACATACAAAATACTGGTCCCACAGAAATATTAAAATATACCAGTATAAAGATGTCTGACATAAAAAAAATGTCTTGACAGAGTTTGCTACAATTCAGAATATCATAACTAGCAAAGGTAAAGTTGCCCCAGTGTTTACTTAAGCAGTATACCATAAAGGTATATACAATGTATACACACTTACATACACACATACATACATACATGAGGGAGGATTGAAGACACAGTTTAACCTTGGCACTATATAGAGATCAGTGAATAGGTTCATGTCCTGGCCATTTTAACAACCCTTTCCCCCAACAACACGAGAAAAAACCCTTGTACCAAGTGACCAGGAGGCTGGGTTAGCACCAGAGCCCATGTAAATGCTTTGGAGAAACAAGAAGTATCTTTCTCCTCCTCAGAACTGAATCGTGATTTCTCCATTGCCCAGCCTGCAGCCTAGCTACTACACTGACTAAGCATACCACTACTGGTACACAGTACATACACACTTATGACATCATCTTGAACTGGCTGGCTGTTTGAACTATGGTCTATAATGCTGTGTCCTTCTCCCATGCGCTGCCTCTTTATTACATCATCATCTTCACTGTCATCAATCTGGAAAAGATGCAAAACTGCATATTCTATACCAATATCATTGACATAAGAAAATGGTTCAGCTCTTACTCACTATATTTACAAACTCTTGTTAAGATAATGCACTATTATCAAACTTCTCATTATCAAATTGTCTTCATCCTCTTGCTACTTTCTCTCTTTTATGATACAAATAGTGATGCACCTGGTCCTTGACAGGGCTTGCATCATATCACATTTTTCATATAAACATAATATCTAACAAACTAAGCACAGAATGGATAGTACCATTTCACAATCCATTCTGTCTCTTCAGTCTCATCTCCTACCTAACAGTCAACAAAAAGGCTCTGTGTTATTGGGTTGATAATATGTCTATCTAACAGTCAACAAAAAGGCTCTGTGTTATATCATCCATGCCCAACTGTTTCTTCTTCCTCAGTGTATACTTCATTCAGAAGACACCGAGTAATTGCGACAACTGTGACAGCAATTCTTGATGTTCAACTTGTTCTTAGCCCTCAGTGTATACCTTCCTGAGAACACACACCTGTTAACTATGGCAACCATACTTTTGCTCAACTTTTCTTGCCCTCAACACATATGTAACAGAACCAGTAACCACTGCAACCATGGTGACCATTAAAGAATGACCAAGGAATGAAAATCCTGTTAACCAACCCCCCTTCTGTAGACCAGTTTTGAATACACCAATGGATATTTAATTATTACTGTATTGTAAATATATAATTCTTATTGATTACTGCTGACCAACAACTACTGTTCTTAATGCTCAACCGTTTCCTAATGCTCCGCTAACACCTCACAGAGAACACACTTTATAGTATACGCTTAATGCTCACATGAACATACTCTATATTATCAGCTCAATACTCAACAGCTCCTTCTGCCTCAGCTTGTACCTCACAGATACCACACTCTGTATGAAATGCCCATTGCTCATCTGAATGCATCATGTGTTATATGCTTGATGCTTGTGCTTCTTCTGTCTCAGTGCATGCCTCACAAAGAACACAGCAACAATGGTAACCATGGCAATAAAGTGTCAGTCACTTACATCAAGCATGTCAGTCATCAATCAACCAACACCTTTCCCACAGGCTGATCCTGTTTGTGAGGACTGATTATGATCACGTCTCATAATCATCTGAAAACTACGGCCCATATTTCAAGCACCTCTCTTATTTTCCTAGGAGTTACGTCTGCCCCCCCCCCCCCCCCACACACACACACACACGCACGCACACGCACGCACGCGCATGTGAAACCTTCATTTGGTACACAAGGTGATTCAAGAAGAAGGGTCAATATTTTGGGAAATGGCAGTATCAGTCACTGTGAGAAAAATAAGTTCATTTGAACATGTGTCTAATTCTGAATGGTTACCAAGATACAGCTGTTTCAGTCTACACATAAAAAAAGCATTGTGAATGGTAATAAAAAAACAAACTTACTTACCATTATGTTTATTTTAATTTTAATCTAATGTTTAAATGACACATCTGTTACACAGAAAGGACAAATTTGTTACCACTCACGACTGCTCGGAAATTCTACTGTCAACCTCAATGCACATTGCAACTCGTGTGCAACAATCGTGTGTTGAGTTGATCTTCACACTTCTTTATGCAGGCAGCAGCATCCAAAATGTGACTAAGCAATTCATCTCATGTATCCACCTTTCTTTTGTCAACCTTGTTCTTCATTCAAACCCACTAACAAAATCTAACATAGTTAGGTCTGGAGATTCAGACAGCTCTAGCTCAGTAACTATTCAGAATTAAACACATGTTCATATGAGATTTTCTTTTTTTTTCTCTCAATGACCGATATTATCTCCTCCCACATTACTGAACTTTCCTCCTGAATCACCCAGTATACATAAGATATAAGGTCAGCTTCTTAATGCAAATACAGATGGGCTATGATTCCAAATTATTAGTTACACGAATCATATTCCATATTTTCTGCCAAATTGTGACATAGCTCAAAAAGAAAAGCTTGTGATTTTGTAACTGACTGAAGCTGAACCAGAAACTACATGGCAACTAGACACTATAACACAAATATTGTTTTGTAACATCTACCTGGAACTCATTACCTCTAATATCTTATGTTATGTTACAAACTTAAACCTTTAAAGAAAAGTTCAGGCTATGGGAAAAGTGTAATTACACAGCACATAGTTCTCTAAACCTAGCTCATACATAACAAAATACCATCTTTACCCACATTACCCTTCCATAACATATTTTTGCTTGGTCAGTCCACTGCTGTACACAGCTATACTATGTACTAATAACTACACAATTAGTTCTGCTCTTAAAGACTGAACCGATGCCAAAGAACTTTATACTCTTGTGAAAGTTTGGTAAATATATGTGTGGTTACCTGAGCATAGATTCGTTTACGAGACATCTCCTTTAGAACATCCAAAACAGACTTTGAAGGATGCTGGTCCTCTACAGAACTTGCACCCAAAATCTGTGACTTGCTCAGAAACCTGACAGCAAAGTACATGAATGTCAAACAAGAAGACACACTGGGACTTACTGACACATGGCAAGCACCTTGGCTTGCGTATTTCTGTTCTGTCACATCATATGAAACGTGAGTTTTTAAAGAACTGGGCACCATAAAAGCACCTTATATCCAAAATGAAACCATTAGAAATGGCATGTTATAAATGGGATATACCTTGTAGGGAAATGATCAATAAGGTTACCACTCCTCCACTTGCCAGCAAATACTTTCACTACCATCATTTGTTTTGAACAACATAAAAAATTCAGATACATGCAACACAACAAGACACAGATACAATGTTCATGTGCCAAATACTAACCTCAGTGATATAACTGTTATAGTTAGTTTAAGTTTAACGAGGTGTTAAAATTTTATATTTTGATAGATTGGATTGATTTGTTTAAATTGGTAATTTAGTTTTGGAAGGGATGATGTGTGTAACGGCTTTGTATAGTAGCTTACAGGGATAGAGGGTTAGAGAGAGTGAGAGGGTGACAGAGAGAGAGAGAGAGAGAGAGAAGACCAGTAAGTCACGGGGAGATTACGCTACTATGATACGGGAACAGCATGACGTATATAAGCCAATAGAAACAAAGTATTTTAAATTTGACTGTTGATTCTATTAACACATTCACTGCCGCAGTCGACCTTAGTCGATTTAATAATTCATGCTTAAGATTGCCAGCGTCGACCTTAGTCGATCCAATTTTTTCAATCGTGCTCTTTCAGCTTAAATTAGCTGACCTGTCATTATAGGCGGGAAACTTGTACAGCAGCTTCAGTACATCTAGCTGACGTTATCTTTATCCCTTTTATAGTTTATTGTGCTTACATTGCGATGTAATGAACCCGTGTTTATCCTTACGCTCAGAGGGAGAATGGGCTGTCTCTGGATGCAGTCTATAAAGAATCTTTTATACGTGAAGTCGTGTATGTGTGATAGTTTATACTTATCAGTGCAACATGGCATCTAGGAAAAGAAAAACAATTGGATTTAGAACTGAAGAAGAATTAGCTGATGCGGTTTATAAAATTGTAAATGAGAGTGATTCAGATACAGATAATATTCCCGAATTTTCAAGTAGTGAAGAGAGTGAATCTGAAAGTGCAAATGAGAGTGATAATGAGAGTAACATTTCAATACCGGGCCCTAGCGGCAGACAGATAGATGTTACCCCAACTACAGGGTTCTCTAAAAATGATCGTCAACCAAGAATACCACCCTTCATAGGCAATCCGAGCGTGCAATTTGCAGTTGAAAATGAAGCAGATGTGATGAGTTATTTCGACCATTATATTCCTCCTGAACTCACTGAAATAGTAGTTGACCAGACAAATTTATATGCACAACAACAGATCGCGAAAATGCCTCGCCCCGTTACGAAACATGCATGTAGTAAAGAATGGAAACCAGTAACAGTAATCGAAATTAAAAAATTCCTTGGTTTGATTTTTGTAACAGGTATAGGCCAAAAACCAAAATTAAAATTGTACTGGTCAACAAGAGAAATTTTTCAGACTCCAGTATTTCAACAAACAATGTCTAGGAACAGATTTCAACTTATCCAAAGGTACCTTCACTTCAATGACAATAATGCAGCAGGAACAAACGAAGATCTTTTGTACCATCATCATCATCTGACGAGTCGCAAGGCTCAAGTAGAACACCTACACCTACTACAACAAAATGTGCCCCAAAAAATGACCCCCCTGGCAGGCTTGATGGAAAACTAAAGAATCACAAACTGGTCCATATTCTACCCACAAAAAATTATAAAACGCCAACACAAAAATGTCTAGTGTGTGTACGAAAAAATATCAAGAAAGAAACTAGATTTCTCTGTGCTCTGTGTGGTGTTCCTCTGCATCCAGAAGGCTGCTACACACGATATCACAAACTGAAACATTACTGAAGGTATGTTCTAAATTTCAAGTCTTTATCTCATATAGTTTTCGTGTAATTATTCTTTTACTGAAATCATGAAAGAAGGGGTTGTGGACCCTTTAAATGGCCGGCATCTTAACGATCCTGGGTATTTAAATAGCTGGCACTGAATGTGTTAAGGAGTAAGGGGATTTAAACAGCTAGCCAATTGGGAACAATAAGAATATTTAAGGGGGGATGAATTTGAACGGTGCAAGTTTGAAATTTTAACATAAGGGAATCGTCTGTTTTTCACTCCGGAGGTGATAAGCTGTGTACGTGATACTGAAGCTACAAGTGCATACATTTTCAACGACACATCCATACAAGTTAACATATGTAAAAGTAATAATCGTGAAATAATACAAACAATATTAAGAGTGTTCAATTATTTACAAAAGTACTGTTCTGCCACTTAGACCACTTAGATTCCTTGGGAGTAAGTCATGCGACCGACTGATAAGCTGGGTTAGGTTGTAGTGAATACCAAACAAGTTTACTAGAATGGATTAATTTACTAATTAATCATCCAACTGTCCTAGAAAGTTTAAACTGTTACATAGATATGTTAAGCGTCTCTCACTCCTGATAATCCTGTGAGCCAATTATTGTTTGCTCTGACTAGAAACAATTGTTAATTGTACACTTACACATATAGTTGTATCTGAAACAAATACTCTATTATATCATGATACATTCTACATTTATGACATAATTCTATGATCTATAGAATATAAATAAATTATGTTCCATTTGCAGTTTTTCACATAGTTACTCCATTTACCAAGGCATGCATAGGTGTATTAGCAAAAATAAAGATTTCTTATAACAGGACATACTTTTGCACTTCAAATTGCATTTCTGTTATTTTCTGTAGATGTCGAATGAAAACATGCTAAACAGACCAACACTGTAAAATTAGCCCATGTGATATACCTTGCATCTGAGGAGTGAGGAGGTGCAATCCTGACAGTAACCGGGATGTGGACACTTCTCCGAAGTTTGTGGTAAGGAAGAATGGGTAACCTTGATGCCGAATGATCTAGCTGAACGAGAGGAAACTGTCCTGGACCTGAATACTGTTTCTGATGTGTCAACGTTTTTGAGTCTTCTGCGTAACGGGCCACACGACTACTCAATCCTGGGCTGCTTACATCTCCATATGTCCTACAACATATCACTTCAATAAGCAACCCTATTGTGGGAGAACTATAATACAAAGCAACAAGGCATAAATTTGTCTGTCTACTGACCTTATATTATTACTGATATTGAATCTTGTTGAAGCCAGGAGAGGGCCTGCAACAGTTTGCACAGTTTTCACGCCTGCACCATGACTTCTCAATTTCGGACTCACACTTTTACCCCATGGTGAATCTTTGGAAAGAAAGCCTGTATCTCCATAAGATCTGCTGGGTGTCCGATGCAATGACCGCTGGCTCCTGCTACTACTCACTGAATCGCATGATGAGTAAGGACTGAAGTTGTTTTTTCGAGAGTATTCAAAATGTTCTCCATATAATCCAGATCCATGCCTGCTTGTGTCATTTCCCTGAGGAGTTTCCATCAACGTGAGATTACTTACTTCAGCATAAGCAGACACCTCACTTATCCCACTTCTTTGCGAGGCAGGTCGCAACTGCTGACAGGTTTTCATAACCCAGATTAATGCAGAGTGTGACCACAAGCGAAAATAAATTAAAAGCTTCCGAAAAGCTGTGGGACTCGTAATACCGCGCACATGAATCTTTGACCGGTTCACTTTACTTTCCAAATACAGGACTAAAGGGAGTGCTACGATAACCGACACTATAACATACACTGATATATAATACACTGCAAGCATTCCACACAAAATACAAGATGAAAATACAGCTTTCTCCAAATTCAACATATTCAGGCAACACCACCCATGTTCGCAAACCACCGAACCACTGTTACAAAGAGATGAATTGCACAGATTACCATACGGAAGTCAGTGGTTCTCAGCCTCCGTTGGTAAGCCATGGATCCTACATAATGTGCTCTCGATTTAGATCCGTGATTCCAAACTACACTCCCGTTACCAAAGATTATTTTCCAAATGTGGTGCAGCCAAAACGAAAGGCACTGTGAGAGAAAGGCAGTATGTATAACCTTACCTTTAAAGCAAGAGGTTCAATTCGGTACAGAATATTATTTACTTAACAATATAAATAGCATATTGCACTTTTATGAATTATGAAAGAACATGCCAGAATGAGCACGTCTGTAATTATTTTTATCGCTACCCCAAACCAACAATTTCGCACTGAGGGTGCTCTCCGTCTTCAAAGCCCTAAGATAATTATCAACAACTCTGTATTGGAAAAGGCAAGGCACGATGGTTATGAAAAACTGAGTACGAGTTAAATTGTAAATCATTGCTTCTGGGCTTTCAAATTCATGGATTAAAACAAATGAACCCCCCCCCCTTATAACAAAATAAATATTATTAAAAATAATAGTTTCCGAAAACTTACACACGAGAAACTAGAGGTACCTCATACGACCTATCTAAACCTGTACAGAATATAATAAAGAAATACAGACAAATTTGGCAGATGTTGGGAGAAAAAAATTTCTGACAGCACAGGAATAAAATGGTTTAATGTAAGAGATTGTTTATCAATGTAATCGTTGTGTAAACTAATCGTTATGTATTTTTGGCAGTTTAGCTTGTTGAGGACAGTTTTGATGAGCCGATAATTATGGAATGTTGCCCTGACGGAGCGTACTCCGTACTGCACTATTAAATTTTGTGTTCGTACATTAGTTTCACGCTCATCCTATTAGTATAAAAACCAGTTCGCTATCAATTACTAACACATTGTAATTAAGATATAAAGAATATTTTAGTATTATTGGTGCCATTTTATGCTGCTCTACACATACATATTAATTCCGAAAGAAGGGATTTGGAATGATTAAATTATATAGCAATGTCCAATATACAACAAAACTACAAAATATTCTGTAGGGAAACGTTCCAATCAATAAATAATTTGTATCATCTTTGAGCTTTATACGCGGCAGATTAATGCATGATGTCCAATCAGCGAGCTTTGCTGGCGTCATATCTAATCAACCAATCGCCGAATCTCGTCAACGTTCTTGCTGTCTGAACGCAACGCGCCATGTTGAGAAGGAATTTACCAAAGCTGCAAGGAAGAAGGAGGAACATCGGCTCGGCGTGTTTTAACACCTTTCCACCACCCGGAACGTCATGGCTGACCCGGAGAAACAGCCTGAACAACCAAAGGCTGCCCAGCAAAAGCAAATCATCGGTAAGTTGCTCAGCAGTCTAAAATACCCACTTATATATATGCCGGAATCTCATCTTAGTCGGACTGGTGCGCTTGCTTATGCACCACCATCTTCTTGAGCGTCTGCAGCAACACATGTGGCCGTACGTGAATTACTTAGACACGTATGCGTTCCAGATGTAAAATTGCTATGTTTGGAACATTTATGATGTGTGTTTTGCCCATTCTTACTTTCGCAGAGTAAGAATCGTGTGAAAGAAACCTAAGCTGACAGGAGTAAAATAATTACGAAAGTTGCGGGATAGTTACACGATGCTGGCTATGTTTATTGCGGAAGACCCACGTTAATATCATGAAATTAGTTAACTTAACATTTTTGCCGGTACGTAAATGATGTATTCCGAAAAAACTGTTTCTCCTGTAATGGCTGGGTGGTGGTCAGAAAGGTGGATTGTCATTCGTAATGAGTACCACCTGATGATTGAGGTTCGGAAATTGACAGCCATGTATCACGCAGTGACACAGTCATTGTACTGCCTCAGAATACTTTACTTACTTACTTGATTAATTTCTCCTTGCATGTACGACCCTCTGAGAGCCTTGGCCTCCTTAATTATGGATGCCTGTTCTTCCTTATTGACTGCATTCTCTCGCCATCTCTTAACTTTCATCTTCCGTAGATCCTTCTCTTTGTCTTCCAGCCACCTGAATCTAAGTCTTCCCCTTCTACTTCTCTCCAGTTTACTCTCAAATATTTTGTTAACTGTTCTTCCCTGATCCATTCTTACTACATGTCAAATCCGTTCCAATTTCTTCTTCTTCTTAATATCTTCTGCTATGTCTAGACATTTATATAGCTCCCTCAATTCTTGATTAGTCTGAATACTCTACTCTTCTGAAAAGTCTTTCATTTGGTACCTAAATGAAACAGCTGTATATCCCACACTGACGGCATGGGTGTGAGTACTGGTTTAGTTGTGTGTAGTTAAGTAATTAAGTAATGCTAGAACATAACTGCAGCTGTTCTTGATAACTGTGTTGTAAAGTTCTACCATGACTGCTTCCACATTCTTTCTTTCACCATTTGTAATCTTCCCATCATCATTCAGTGTGAATTAACGTTTGCAGTGGGCACTGCATGATTAGAACATGTAAAGAGTTAGATGGATTTTGAGATTCCTATCGCTGTAAATATGGTGATGGTGTTCTGTAATGACATATTTTCATGGGTGATTACTTGAATTTTCAGGGAACCTTCTGTCTCCCTGTTCAGAGTTGAAGCTTTTGAATACAAATAATCATCAATAGCAGGAGTCCATACCTAAAAATATGTCCACATATTTTCCAAAAATCTAGGAGGCACTGACAAAATTACAGGTGCCAGAAAGTTGACATGATGCAAGTTCCATATTGAGAATCTGCAAATATTAGATGCCATCATAAAAACTTAGTTGCCCAGGTGACCTTGTACCCGGGATTTGTGCATTTGTGATTAATTACAATAGCATGAGTAGCTACAACTTTTTCTCAGCGATATAGGTTTGGGGCCTTTTGCATGATAGATTGTGATTACAATTTGAAGCCTGCAAATCCACCTGCGCCCAACATGTGTCTTAATGGCAAATCTGTGAACAGTAATTTGTTAACGTGTTGTGCTAAATTGTCATTTGTGAAGGGGTAGACCCTTTGTATGGCTTTTTGCCCAGGAATTGGTCTGGTGTAGGGGACACACAGCTGTTTGTAAATGTGAAATTACAGCTGGCCCCACTTTGTTGTATACATACATTACTTAATATTGTATTTAAGTACCTCTGTGATGTGTAACAATCTTGTAGGGTCAGGTGTAACATTCATTTCATAACAAAAGTTTCACAGCTGTTTAGTAAAAAATAGATTGTTCATCAATAGACAGTGGGTCATGTCATGTTGATTGTTCAGTGAGTCTGCCAGGGTAGCCAACCTATTGACACTGACCATAAGGAGCTGTGGGTTAGTGTTAGTTAAAGGTTGAGACACACAGACTCGATATGAAGCCTTTCTTACAACACTGATGAATTATTAATGTCTCAGTGTTACTGTTCATATTGTGAGTTTAACTGAATGTCGTATGAAAGCATTAGAAATCGTATATATTATTCTAAGCTGCTGTACTCTTGGACATAATTTCTACAGACCGGAGCTGGCTAAATGAGTGTCTTTATAGAACAAAATCTTGAGACAAAGGGCATCACTGTAATGAAAGGGACTCCTGCATGTACTACAAGTCATACAAGGACATGGGCCACAGTGGACCAAACACATGATAGATGTTTGTATATGCAGTTGAAATTTGTTACAACACATCAATAATAACAGAATTTTAACTACATTTTATATTTAGCTGTTTTATTCTGATGAAGATATAATGTATACATATTTTAATGTATAACGAGTTATGTAGGCTATCACTGTACAGATTGAATGTTCCTGAGATGCACTGTATGTACAAACATTATGAATGTATTTTAGCTGATTTTTAAAGAACTTGGGTGTGACCTCCCTGAGCATGGTGTTGTAGCACCGAAATATATCAGAGTGTTAATAAAACTATATGGTTATTTATATTATGTTTGCATTTGGTTGGTTTATTAAAGAAAATAAGTTAGATTTAAAATGGACATAATGAACAGCTGTAAAATTCTCGAAAGCTGTGCAGATAATATGAGTGCATGATGAAATACATTTGTAATCATTCAGTGGCAGTGGAATTTGTCCGTACCAGATGTTAAATCCATGTATAAAAAGTGTGAAAGAACCTGCATATCCACTTACAGACCATTTTCATTAGTAACTGCATTGTCTAGAATATATGACAAAATTTCCTGTAGTAGAGTACGTTACATCTGAAGTCAGGGGCCTTCTTTTCCAGATGTACAGTTTGGATACAGGAAAAATCTTGACATAAAAATATTGTAGAGCCAGGCTGGCCACAAATGACAGTATGTCGCATGCGCATTGCATGCTGGATACCTAAGGCTACCAAACCCACTCTCAGAATATGTAATACTTATTGCATTTCTGCAACAGTGGTTGCACAAACACGCCTCGATATTACGTTTATACATATGTTGCCGGACTTGTTATATATTGATCTATCAACCTGTGATGCCAGTGTGTTGCTCCACCTTCGGTTAACCTTCTGGCATCCGAATTTTACATTTAAATTTTAGCACATCCTGTATGTAAAATGTGAATAGCGCAGGAACCAAAAAGGGTAGCGTTACGAAATAAACGGCATTTTGAAGAGAAAAACGGAGAGTGTCCAGCATGTTTAAAATACTAAGTACTTATAGTTGTTGAAAAAATATATATAAAATGCAACATCTGGAGGGTAGCGGTACACCCGTCCTATATATAGGACGTACGGTTCTTAAAGGTTAATACTAACTTTTGTGTGTTAATGGGCTGGCCATCTTCGTAGACACACTAAATAGTTGATGTGCCATGGCCCCTTGCTTTCTTCCAAGCCCTCGGTTAATACTAACTTTTGGCTTAACTTTTGTGTGTTGATGGGTTGGCCATCTTCATAGACACACTAAATAGTTGATGTGCCATGGCCCCTTGCTTTCTGCCAAGCCTTCGGTTAATACTAACTTTTGGCTTAACTTTTGTGTGTTGATGGATTGGCCATCTTCGTAGACACACTAAACAGTTGATGTTCCATGGCCCCTTGCTTTCTGCCAAGCCTTCGGTTAATACTAACTTTTGGCTTAACTTTTGTGTGTTGATGGATTGGCCATCTTCATAGACACACTAAATAGTTGATGTGCCATGGCTCCTTGCTTTCTGCCAAGCCTTCGGTTAATACTAACTTTTGGCTTAACTTTTGTGTGTTGATGGATTGGCCATCTTCGTAGACACACTAAATAGTTGATGTGCCATGGCCCCTTGCTTACTGCCAAGCCCTCCTTTGTTACTGAATAGCTGTGAAATATTCACTCCAGAGTGAATGTTTTATCTAAAGTTAGAAGGTTATTAAACAGTACAAAAATACAAGTTCATTGTGATACGCGTTTATTTATGACTGCAGATTGCTCTGATTCCAAATTGACAGGTATTTATACATGTCATACCTACACTGGACTCCAGAACTTTTCCAAGTGCATTATCTGTTCCCAATTTATGTTGTTACAAGAATCATAATCTTGAATAAACTGCTAATCTATTTGGTCTTATCCAATACTTAATAACTCTAATAAGATGGAAATCAGTCAACATTTAACGTAAAGATTTCATTTGGACCTCACAGAAAACATTGTATGCATTGATTACAAAGACCAGTCGCTATTTATCTTTGTCATTGTTTTCACAGCATTGTAATTGGTTTGCCAGCCTCCTACGATGTGGCATTGCATTGCCGTGTGAGTGATTCTTCATGTTCAAAACAGTGAGAATCATGCACCCAGTGATGCAGCATTGCATCCCAGAAGGCCAGAATCCTCGCTAGCTAATTTGTGGAGATGTGTGGGGGGAGGAAGGAGCCACATTCCCCCCCCCCC
>Ga0268261_10001424_pt1 | contig 16410 bp, 15 predicted proteins | sample TergutNc150P1_FD_190353 | JGI IMG/M metagenome (GOLD analysis project Ga0268261, IMG submission 190353) | Nasutitermes corniger P1 segment gut microbial community from laboratory colony in Florida, USA - Nc150 P1 (SPAdes) (version 2) | ecosystem: Host-associated > Arthropoda: Insects >...
GGTCGTGGTCAGACTGGCCCGACCACGACCAACAGCACTGCTATCACCAAGCTGTGACGGTAAACCAGAGGCTGCTGCTGCTGCAGTTGTTGTAGCTCCTGATGATGGGCAAGAGGATGCCCGAAACACGTTGAGCTGTATTTAAACGACAAGTAATAAACTTGAGAAGTTGCTGCATCTTGTTGGTTGATTCAGTTGGAAACGGAGAAATATGGATAGTTTAATTTTATTTGACAAAGGACCAGGTAAAAAAATTACATCACAAAAAATCATGGCTCTTTGATGTCTTGGACATTGGTGATTGTGATGAGGACTGTACAATAGACTATAAAACTCTTGTTGCTCAACATAAAGATTCTCCGTATTATTCTGAAACTGAAGAAGAAATAGTGGAAGAAGGCACGGCATAGATTTGCCATCAGAAAATAGAACTTTGACTGTCTGCAGACAATAAATTCATGGAAAATGACCATGTTACAAACGACAGTGGAAGACATCTGAAATGCCTGATCTTCCGCAGTTCCAAGCACTTAACTGGCATCCTGTAAAGCAGGAGAAACATCTGGAAAATGCAGAAACCCATTCTGCAAAAGATAAAAGTGTAGGGGGGGACATAATCTTTGAAATCTGCCTTCAGATTCAAGGAAAATAAGAAATTGCCAGGACAAATTTTGAAGGTCTGTACTCCCCATCAATTTTTCAAATACATTTTTTCTTACTGAAGAACTGCTTGCCAAAATTGCAGAGGAAACAAATTTATATGGCAGTCAGATATATCCAAATAAACCAATAAACTGTACAGTATATGGTACTCAAAAGTTTCATGGAATTTGTATTATTGGTTCCTTGACCCCTCTCCCCATTGTTCATGATCTCTGGATTGATGTGTTGGGCAGAGATCTGGTGAACGATACTGTGTCAAAAAGGTGTTTGAGGAAATTCATATCTGCCTACATTTCACCATCAAGAACAGCCCTAATTATGACAAGCTTCACAAAGTGAGGACGGCAATGGATTGTCTGAATAAAAAGCTTCGTCAAATCCGCAGTGTGACAGACCTGCCACAGACGAACAGATTTGTGCAACATATGTCGGACATCATATTGAAGTATACAAGAAGGATAAGCCTCACATGTTTGGCTATGAACTTTTGTGTTGTGCTGTGATATGCGCTTTGGTCATGGGGCTAAAATTTACAATGGGCAGAAGAATTATCCAAAATTCTGGAAAACTAAGGAGCAGGTGGCAGCTTTGTACTTTGATTATACAGAGAGCATAACCTGAAAATTAGATATTACGTTATGATAGATATCACACAACACTGATCCTTGCTGTGTATTTGTTTAAACAGGAAATTCAGATTTCTGACTAGACAGAAATTGAAAAAGAAGCCACATGGTTTTTCACAAGAATATGCCAGACACTTTGATTCTGTGAATGTTTCTGCTGTTATATTTAAGTACAAACAGCAAAGTTGATCTCATTTCTATGTTTGTTGGTGAATTGCCCAAATCACAAATGTGGCGATAGGAAAAAAAAAAAATGTAGAAATATCACGACCAGCAGTTCTGTCTGTACAGCAGCCACATCCGGAATGTTGACTTGCTCAACAGTAATACAGGGAGATTTCTCACTAAGATGAGATCCAAAAAATGGTACTTTCTACCACTTGGTTGACAGAATTGAGATCAATGTCTGGGTGCCGTACCGGCAAGTGTCTGCCAAGACAACAGCAAGTGTAGTGAATCTGCAGGCTCTCTGAATTTATTTTGCCAAAGCCTGTGCCAGTTAGCACTACAGTCTGCACACAGGCAGACCATGGTGTTCTGACATAGCTGAAGAAGCAACAAAGACATTCAGTCTCTTCCCTTACCACAAGGTATGTTCGAACTCACACAGATGGTCATCTGGCTTTTATGGAAGGACAAGAGGAAAACACGCAGCCAGACCACAATATGGAGTATACACATCGTGTCATGTGAAAAATGTAAACTGAATCCTTGCCTCAAAACAGACAATCTTCTTCTTCCATTGGTGCTACAGCCCATTGTGGGCTTTGGCCTGTCAAAAAATGCCCCTCAATTTTTCCCTATCTATCACCAACTCTCGCCATCTTCTCACTCCCGTCACTTGAACATCACTTTCTACTTCTCTCCATCCTTTCCTGGGCAAAACAGACAATAATTTTTCCAAAAAAAAATTCACTTCAATTTAGTGCTTATACTGGGAAATAACAGGGTAAATATTTTGTTGTTTTAATAACCTCTGCATGAATTTAATTTTAACACACATCCTTGCACAAGTGCAATTTAACAGAAATGTGATACATCAGTGCACAAAATGAAAACTGAATTTATCGCCACTTTCTTCAGGTTATATACAGCAGCAGCATAAAAAAAATGTTAAAATGCCCAAAAAAAACATGGAAGGTTCAAAAGGTTCCTCTCTGCAGTGAATGCTGTACTGCACACACCACAGGAACTGTACACTCACCACTATGTAGACGTTGATGTCTTACCATATGACTCTTTACAGCAAGTCTTATTACACACATCCAAGTAATAGAGATGCTCACCAATATATAAGCACTGATGTGCTATATGACTAATCTGCTGACTAATTGCCTTACTACAAACATCACACCAATATGTGCACTGGCCATCACACGTGTGCTGTGTTATCATGTGAGTCTGTAAAATGAATGACATATTACACACACCTCAGGAATATGGGAGATCACCACTATGTGTACGTTGATGTGTTGAAAGGCTTATTTTGAAAGTGAATGTCTTTTTCACTCAACACACCAATAAGGGTGTTCACCTCTATGTATGTGTTGGTGTTTTATCATGTCACTCTTTTGAATGAATGCCTTACAGCACACGTCACAGCACTATGGGCGCTCACCACTACGTAAACGTTTGTGTGATATAAGGTGACTCTTTTGACTGAATGCCTTACTGCACAGATCACAGCAATATGGGCGCTCACCACTATGTAAACGGTGGTGTGATATAAGGTTAACCTTGTGAGCGAACGCCTTACTGCACACATCACAGAAATATGGGCGCTCACAATTATGTAAACGTTTCTGTGTTATAAAGTCACTCTTTATGTTGAATGCCTTACTGCTCACATCACAGAAATATGGGCGCTCACCACTATGTACACATTTGTGTGATGTAAGGTTACTCTTTGGAGTGAACGCCATACTGCACACATCAGAGCAATATGGGCGCTTACCACTATGTAAACGTTTGTGTGTTATAAGGTTCTTCTTTATGTTGAACGCCTTACTGCACACATCACAGCAATATGGGCTCTCACCACTATGTAAACTTTTGTGTGAATAAAGGTGACTCTTTGAGTGAACGCCTTACGGCAAACATCACAGCATTACGGGCGCTCAGCACTATGTAAACGTTTGTGTGATATAAGGCTACTCTTGTGAGTGAATGCCTTACTGCACACATCACAGCAATATGGGCGCTCACCACTATGTAAACGTTGGTGTGATATAAGGTTACACTTGTGAGCGAACGCCTTACTGCACACATCACAGCAATATGGGCGCTCAACACTATGTAAACGTTGGTGTGATATAAGGTGACACTTGTGAGCGAACGTCTTACTGCACACATCACAGCAATATGGGCGCTCACCACTATGTGAACGTTTGTGTGATATAAGGCTACTCTTGTGACTGAACGCTGTACTGCACACATCACAGCAATATGGGCGCTCACCACTATGTAAACGTTTGTGTGATGTAAGGTGAATCTTTTGAGTGAATGTCTTACTGCACGCATCACAGCAATATGGGCGCTCACCACTATGTAAACGTCTGTGTGCTGTAAGGTGACTATTTTTAGTGAATGCCTTACTGCACACATCACAGCAATATGGGCGCTCACCACTATGTAAACGTTGGTGTGATACAAGGCTACACTTGTAAGTGAACGCCTTACTGCACACATCACAGCAATATGGGCGCTCACCACTATGTAAACGTTTGTGTGATATAAGGTTACTCTTTTGTGTGAACGCTTTACTGCACACATCACAGCAATATGGGCGCTCACCACTATGTAAACGTATGTGTGATATAAGGTTACTCTTTTGTGTGAACGCTTTACAGCACACATCACAGCAATATTGGCGCTCACCACCATGTAAACATATATGCCTCATAAAATCACCCTCACAGCTGAATGCCTTACTGCACACATTACATGAATATCGATGCTCACTAGTTTGTGCATGAAGCTGCTCATTCTGAGTACCCTGTCAAAAACATAAAGATTACACATTAGATTATTTCCTAATACAAAGAACAAGTATTCTGCATGCAATGTGTGAATTAACTAAAAAATTATTGGTTTTGAAGAGCTGCATATTTGAAGCAAGAAACTGCATAAGCACACACCACAAAATTCTGAATGTTTCAACTGACAGCTCTGAATGGCAGTACCTTTGCTGGGGTGCATGAACATTCACAAAATCAAGGAGCAATCACAAAACCATACTTGTCAGTATGCTGATATACAGTAAGTTCCAAACCTAGGTCCCATAAAATTTAGACATAGCCTGGAGTACTTGGGGCCTGGGATTTGTAAATCCCTGGACCACGACTGCCACTTTACCACTGCTGTGTATTATTTTCATCTTTGCACAATATTGAGATACAGATTTGATATGTGCTTCGGAGAATTTACATAGTAGAATGTGGAATGGTATTCTAGAAAACGTGAAAAATGGGGTTCAAACTTTGTCACAGGATATAAAAAGTATGTGTACGTAGGAGACCCTTCCTTCATGGGCTCAGGTAAGTGAAAGTTTTGCTGACATTCTGCCAGCATACACAGAAACTCCAAATTAATTTGCATGGTGTCATGGCTTTCTGCTATAAGGAACCACCTAGCTAGAAATTACCCACATTTTGGCATGCTAGGCTTAATTAGTGGGTTCAGAACATCCAATCATGTGTAAAAAACTTTACCCTTTTATCTAAGCACATGACTTTCAGGACTTCTTTATTTGACCAGTCATGATTTTTCATTATCTCAACCACAAAGGAAAACCTTATCACATTGACATCACAAGTTGACAAAACCAAAACTACTGTTTTACAGCGACAGACAGGCAATTCTGGATACCTATGAAGCATGCTAGATGCTCATCAGACATAACACCTACCCCAGGATCAGTCCTTATTAATGAAGATGTCATTGGCTCTTGATTCTCTTCCTCTTTTCGATTACTGACACCTTCCACTTGCACATGGATCACCTCATTTCCAACCTCAGAAGATGTCACAAGCAAACCAAGCTCGCCACACCGCAAATCAACACAGTTCTGTAAAACACCACAGTATTGACAGTTGTGCTCACTCATTACATGAAACTGAACACTGTTAGAACCAGTTCATGTAGCGTAAAAACTGATAATAGCTGCTGTGAACAGATTTACTGCATTCCAACTTACAGAATCACTAATACAAAAGAAACTCCAAAACAGATAAATCTTGTTTTGCAGAATATAATGGCCGATGACCGCACAATGTTGAGACATCCCATCATGAGCCAAACAAACCCAGTTCACACTCCCACATGATTTAATGGAAAATACGAAATAGAAGTCATGACTGTACATTCAACAGATGGAAGGAAAAATATAAACTGTTCAGGAAAATAATCATCAGAATGATAACATTCATATGAAACAGTCAACTGTTTGAAACAGTCAAACTGCGGAAGTGCCATGATGCACTATTTACAGTAACAAAATAACAACACAGCAGTTACATGCATCACAAAGCTGTTTGCTTTTGACCGTGTACTATAAGAGATATATGAAGCACAACTGAATGTCACAGATATAAAGTACCATCCTAATTTGTGTACTGAAGTGACAATGTGAAACAAACAGCACAACTTGACACCAATGGAATACTTGCAACTATGGAGGACAACTCCAAACAATTCCAGGCACTAGTGCAAATGCTGCATAGAAACAATGCATGCTATCACATAACAGGAACTTAGTAATGATAGAACTAAAGATATCCAGCAAACAACACTAACTGAAATGCCAGTGGTTGCTAAGCTACTCAGATGTTCCCAAAAGTTTACAGAACTCAAGGTGTATTACAGTGTGCAACAGAACACATTACGCACTCCCCTCCCAATATTATGGCAGCACACAACACTGCATTGTTGATAACCTACGGTACAAAAAAAAATTAGGAAAAATTACCTCTAAGAAAATTAGGTCAGTTGGGGTGCTGTTTGATAAATGGAATACTTAGTACTCTGGCACCTCTCCAGTCACATGGGTGCCAAATTAAAGAAATTCTACTGCATAAGCACTTAAATTTGTCTGAGCTTTAGGAATCATTTTGTGGATAAGGATTTTTAACTACACGGAGATGAGGATATATTTTCGTCTTCTCTGCAATTACACACAGACCAACCCATCCAGTAGAGACCCTTCCACCCACCTCCCAATAAAAAACAATCACAGTAAAACATTTTCATTCCCAACAGTGCAGCTGTTTGAATTATACAGAAATAATGATGTCAAAAAAAATTGACATTTCTGAACACTGGTAAAATGTGTCTAATAACAGACATACAAACAAACATAACTCACCTCATTAGGTTCGGGCTTTATTTCAGGAAAAAATATATCTTCAGGAATCTCCTCTTGTTTGATGCCCGTAGGCGCCTCTTCATTTACAGCCATGAAACCCTCTTCTACAACTGCGTCCTGCTGAACTGCTGTATTGCTGACATCACATGTACCATCAGATGATGTTGGAAACATCTCACTAGACAAACCTGGCAGAACTTGCAGAGAATCTGTGCAGCTCTGTAAAACCAACATAACATTAATGTGACCTGTCATGACGAGGAATGGTGTACTGTCTGTAGCTGCTTTGTACTTTCTGAACATTGTAACTTTTCAGTCATTACAAAGAATAACAAACAATGTCACACAGTACAGTCCTTCCTGAGATGCTAACAGTTTCTCAGCTACTCAGCCTGCAGTATTGCCAGATTGTGCGATACGCGAGCAGTCTCATTACTTTATTTACAGACCTCGTATGTTAATAATACGACAGTCTGACAAAGTGCTCAGAGACTTGAGGAATAGTAAAACAAGCAGAGAGCTATCTGCTACATCAATGGAGATTCTGGTTAGTGGCACTGATTAGAAAAGTTGATGATTCTTGTTTTTGCATACTGTACATATGGGGACTTGGATAAGGTATGAGACACAGCAATGTCACTGCTTCATTCCTCCCACAGCCCACACCACTTGCAGAGGCAATCAGCACCTATAGGCTTGTAACAACACTGCTTAATGCAGCGTTCAGGCAGTCAGTACCTTCACAAATCTTGTTCTCTATCACCTGTAGGGTTGTAGCGTCAGACTAAAACCAACACTGCACTTTTTCTTGCAGAGTGGCCACTTAAACTGGTACATGCAGCATCACTCTCTAGCACAAGGAGAACCTCTGCTTTCTGGGGAAACCTAAGTCCCCTCTAACGAACTGCAATTCAAATTTTAATACAACTAAGGGAGCTTCAGAAACTGTACAATTCCTTCAACATGGATTTAATACTCCAGAAATCCTGATATTTCAGCAGTTGGGGGAAATAGCCCCTAAATCCGGAAGCTCTGCTGTCAGTACCTTTCTGTATACATATTGATACTGTGATTTCACATTTTGTAATCTGGACATCACTGAGCACACTGAGCTATTATAATGGCTTCCAAAAAAACCCAAAATAAGGACACAAGCAGCTGCTGGCACAACAAGGCACACAATTCCACAGACACTTGAAACAATTATGAAGCATGGAAGTGTTACAAGGGAAAGTGTCCCTACGGCAGCATATAAGATTGGATTGTTGACCATCTAAACATAAGGAAACAATTACCTGTAAGAAATTAGGTCAGTAGAGGTGCTGTTTGATAAAAGGAACACTTAATACTCTGCCACCTCTCCAGTCACGTGGGGGACAGATCAAAAAACATAGTGTATATGCACTTAAATTTGTCTGGTCTTTAGGAATCATCCTGAGAATATGGATTTTTTCCTACATGGAGAAAAGAATATGTTTTCATTCCCAACCATGTAGCTGTATTAATTGGCGAGAAATATTGGCATCACAAAAACACATGACATTTCCAGGCACTGGTAAAATGAGTCTAATAACATACACACATAACTCACCTCATCTGGTTCAGTCTTTATATCAGGAAAAGATATATCTTCAGGAATCTCCTCTTGTTTGATGCCTGTTGGCACCTCTTCATTTACAGCTATGGAACGGTCTTCTATGACAACTGCGTCCTGCTGAACTGCTGTATTGCTGACATCACATGTAACATCAGATGGTGTTGGAAACGTCTCACTAGACGAACCTGGCAGAACTTGCAGAGAAGCTGTGCAGCTCTGTAAAACCAACATAACATTAATATGACCTGTGTTATGATAGGGAATGGTATACATTATCATCAAAACTGATAATGCTGTAGCTGCGCTGAAGATTCCTTCCATTTTAACTGTCAAAATCATTACAAGGAATAAAAATAAATGCCACAGAGAAAAGTCCTTCCTGAGAAGCTGACAGTTCCTCAGCTACTCATTCAATTCCTTGTCTTTTGCAGAACAAGTGGGTCATTACAATTTCCACCACAGCCTGACTCACACCCTCTCAACTAACTTCTTCAGTCCACCTATCTTCTGTTCTCACATATATTACTCACTGAACAACATCACTATTACAGCACATATGTTTAGTGCACTTCAAAAAAAATGCTGATACACCAAAATGACGGACAAAGAGAAGTGAGACACTGACAAACAACAGAACCAATGACGGACATAACCTTCTGCTCTTAAATTGGCACAAAAGACACCAAACCAAAACTCAAACCACAAACATCACCAACCGTAACCTAAACTACAAATATTAAATTGCAACAACCAAACAAAAATCTCAGTCGTCGATTACAAACACAACTCCCAATATAAGCTGCCTGTATTAAACTGGCACAACCAAAACCCTAACATAACCACAGTAGAAATGTTAACAGTGTTACTGTAGTGACTGTGTAGTGAAGTGTGAGACAGTGAATTTACTGATCTGTAACAATAATGTGTGTCATCACGTATGTAGCTTGGTATATACACATACGCCCCTAAAAGCGCAGCTGATGGTTCATTATGAATAAGAATTTTTGATAAACCTGTATGGTATGTCTCATGCATTCTACATGACAGCCAATCACCTTCTTTCCTTTCTTCCATTAGTCTAATAACATCTGGTGGCAGGTACAATTTATGAAGGTATCCGTTACGTACTTTTGTCCAATATCCTATTACTTTCAACCATAAAAGTCTACGAACTGATCAGCTCTTTTACCAAACCCAGTCTACAGTCTTTCCTCAGTGTCACAGACCAAGTGTCACACCCACAGCTATAAAAATCCTACGTAAACAGACACATGTTTATACTTCAATAGCGAGTTTTGTGAAAGCAGGAAGGATAGCAAAATATTATAAAGCAGCAGTGTGCATTTCTAAAAATTCATTTACCCTCAATTTCTTCACCCTCCTATCTTTATTGCTTAATCCCACTCCAATACACTTCTAGTTCCCCCCTCACAAAACTCCAAACAACGTATCAGCTAGGTCACGTTTTGTACGGTGCGATGTTCCCACTGTAAACCTAGAATACACAATAAGAGAAGAAATGTAGACAGTCAACGCACAACTTCACTGTAACAATTACAAATGGCAGCTACATGTACCAGCTACACAGTAGCCAACACCAGGCTGTTTATGTGAGCAGTATAACAGTAAATCACATATCTACAGTTTACATACAGTTAAAATGAATAGCAGAAGATATATCAGCCTTATACACAAAGGTACATAATTGTTACAAACAATCAAGCATTTACAATATAGAAGTTGTATAAAACTAAACAATTAAGTCATATAACTTAAAAAAAGCAACGTTAAAACCTTCAACAAAAGCCAGTGCTGTTGGTTAGTTAGGCTAGTTGTAGTAGACAACTGGTGTGGGGAATTGTAACTGTTGAGAAGGTGAGCCGATATGGTGTGTCTTCTTATATGAGAGATAAACTGTGTATTTTATCTATGGTATCAGGTATTTGATGGTATTAGTAAATGTATTATTTTTAATAATGATGGAGTATACGATATCCTGTACGATAGTGTGTTATCTAGTGAACAGACTGCGCCTTCAGCTGTCTGTGCTCTACAGACCAAACTCCTGACATATACCCTATACAGCTATAAATATTTATTCATTATGCTTCTGTTTTCATCCACTAAATCACAATCACAATAAAAAAGAAGCATTTGTGTATCGTTCAGTTACAGTTTTTCTACATGCCCATTTCAACACTTTATATTATTCAAACCATTATAGGAACGCAATGTAACGGGCAGTCAGCCAGACACAAACATGCACCCAGAATTTGTACTTTTCATGGCAAGAATGATTTTAACACTTAGACAAATAAAAATTTAGCTACACACACTTCCAACAAAATCCATGCCTGAAATATTGTTGAAACTACCATAATCATCAGAGAGATAGGTAAGAAGTTAGGAGTAATGTAACCCAGTACGTGGATGAAATGGCATGGGTCCAATTATTCGTAACTTCATATCTTGGTGGCCAACACGTATGTTAATGATATGACAATCTGACAAAGTGCTCAGAGACCTGAGGAATAGTAAAAGAAGCAGAGAGCTATCTGCTACATCAATGGAGATTCTGGTTAGTGGCACTGATCAGAAAAGTTGCTGAATCTTGTTTTTGCAATCTGTGCATATGGGCACTTGGACAAGGTATGAGATACAGCAATGTCACTGCTTCATTCGTCCCACAGCCCACACCACTCGCAGAGGCAATCAGCACCTATAGGCTTGTCACACCACTGCTTAATGCAGCGTTCAGGCGGTCAGTACCTTCACAAATCTTGTTCTCTATCACCTGTGGCTTGTTAGCATCATACTAAAACCAACACTGCACTTTTCTTGCACAGTGGCCACTTAAATTGGTACATGCAGCATCACTCTCTAGCACAAGGAGAACCTCTACTCTCTGGGGAAACCTAAGCCCCCTCTAACAAATTGCAATTCAAATTTTAATACAACTAAGGGAGCTTCAAAAATACAGTACAATTCCTTCAACATGGATTTGATACTCCAAAAATCCTGATACTTCAGCAGTTGGAGGAAATAGTCCCTAAATCCAGAAGCTCTGCTGTCAGCACCTTCCAGTATACATAATGATTCTCTGATTCCACATTTTGTAATCTGGATTCCACTGAGCACACTGAGCTATTATAATGGCTCCCAAACAACACAGAATACATAAACAAGCAGTTGCTGGCATAACAAGGCACATAACATTCACAATTCCAGAGACACCTGGAAGTGCTTCATGCCAGTGTCATTATGGCAGCATATGAGATTGGATTGTTGTCCATCTACAGTACAAAGAAACAACGAAAAAATTACCATTAAGAAATTAGGTCAGAAGAGATGCTGGTGGCTACGTGTGACACTTAATAATCTGTCACCTCTACAGTCCCATAAGTTCCAGATTAAATAAATTCTACTGTATTATCACTTAAATTTGTCTGCCTTTAGGAATCATCCCATGGAAAAATATTTTTAACTACATGCACATAAGACTATATTATCATTTCCTTTGCAGTAACACGCAGACCAACCCATCTAGTACAGACCCTCCCAACCACCCACATCCCCAACCTCACCCCCACAGCAAAACATATTCATTCCCTACAGTGCAGCTGTTTCATGTGGCAAGAAATATTGAAGTCAAAAAACAAAATAACATTTCCGGACAATGGTAAAATGTGTCTGATGACAGACATACACACACCTTCTCTGGTTCAGCCTTTATATCAGGAAATGAAATATCTTCAGGAATCTCCTCTTGTTTGATGCCTATAGGTGCCTCTTCATTTACAGCTATGGAATGCTCTTCTACAACAACTGTATCCTGCTGAACTGCTGTATAGCTGACATCACATGTACCATCAGACGGTGTTGGAAACGTCTCATTAGATGAACCTGGCAGAACTTGCTGAGTATCTGTGCAGCTCTGTAAAACCAACATAACATTAATGTAACCTGTCATGACAAGGAATGGCATACAGTGTAGCTGCTTTGAAGGTTCCCTCCATTTTAACTGTCAACATCATAACAAGTAATAAAAATAAATGCCACAGAGAAAAGTCCTTCCTGAGAAGCTAGCAGTTGCTCAGCTACTCTTTCAGTTGCTTGTCTTTTACAGAAAATGTGGGAGCATTAATGTTTCCACCACAGCCTGACTCACACCCTCTCAGCTAACTTCTTCAGTCCACCTATCTTCTGTACTCACATATATTATTCACTGAACATCACTATTAGAGCACATATGTTTAGTGCACTTCAAACACCAGTCTGATACACCAAAATGAGGGACATAAAAAGTGAGACACTGAAAAATAACAGAACCCCTAACCTATCACAAATGATCTTAAATTGGCACAAACACACGATGAAGCTCCAAACACAAACTTTTCCAACCTAACCTAAACTACATAAATTAAAATTTGAACCAAACAAAAACTTCCTTGAGGAATACAAACATAACGCACAAGCTACGCTGTCTGTATTAAACTGGCAGAACCAAAACCCTAACATAACCACAGAAGAAATGTTAACAGTGTTACTGTAGTGACTGTGTAGTAAAGTGTGAGAGAGTGAATTTAGTGATCTGTGACAGCAGTGGGTACGTCATCACGTCTGTAGCCTGTTATACATAAAGGCCCCTACAATTGCAGTTCATTGTCCATTATGATTAAGTATTCCTGATAACCCTGTACACATGCCTCATGTCACACAACACTGTACATGACCCAGCCATTCACCTTCCTTCCTTAATTCTAACAATATCTCATATCAGCTACTGTATAAACACTTGAAATCGTCCAGCCTGTACAAAATGCCCTGTGAATAAGAATTTATCCTATATGGAGATAAGAACATATTTCCATCTCCTCTGCAATTACTCAAGTCCTACCTTCTTATTAGAAGTTTCCCCACCCCACAACCCACAAAAAGCAATCCCAGTAAATCATTTTCATTACCAACATTAGAGTTATTACCCCTGGCCATACACATTGATAAGTCAAAAACAACTAGCATTTCTATATACTGTTGAAATGGGTCTTACAACACACATGCACACATTTAAATCACATATTCTGGTTCAGCCTGTATTACTTAAAATGTTATACTCTACTCCCTCAACAAACCTCTTCTTTTATGTCTACGTCCTCGTCTTCATTTGTATCTATGTTCTCTTCCTCTTCTCCTTCCTCTTCAATACATATGCCATCCTCATGTTTTATATCTGTACACTCTTCTTCCTCTGTATTCACATTCACCTCCTCCTCCCCTTGCATATCCAAGTCCTCCTCAACATTTACATTACTGACATCACATGTACAATCAGACGACGTTGGAAAAGTCTCACTAGACGAACCTGGCAGAACTTGCAGAGAATCTGTGCAGCTCTGTAAAACCAACATAACATTAACCATTTAAACACTGAGCTAAATCGCATCTGTCATTTGCTGGCATTATTAGGATCTCACCCTATTCTCCACATTAGCAGGGTAAGGGTTAATGTGACCTGTGTTGTAACACGGAATGGTGTACATTTTCATCAAACTGACAGTACTGTAGTTATTTTGGATATTCCCTCCATTATAATTGTCAAAATCATTATAATTAATAAAAATCAATGTCAAGGAGAACAGTCCTTCATAAGAAGCTAACAGTTGCTCAGCTAGTCATTCAATTCCCTGCCTTTTATAGAACACGTCAGTTCATTACTGTTTTCCCCACAGCCTATCACTTGCCTGAATCACACCCTCTCACCTAATTTCCTTAGTCCATTCAACTCCTTTTCTCACACACATTCTACAGTGTACAGCAGCGTTATGAGGGACCCACAGGCCTAGTAACCTTCAAATGCCATGATGATACAACAAATTGAGTAACAAACAATAACAGGAAATTATGAATAACAGAACCCTTACCCTTACCAACTGCTACTGAATTGGAACAAACAAAATCCAAAGAAACTCAGGCCATGAACAACACAATTCCCAACATAACAATCATATATTACAGTGAAACAACTGAACAAAGAAACAGAACTGACGATGACAAACACAACCCCTAACCTAAGCTCCATATATTAAGCAGGCACAACTGAAGATGACAAGACTAAGATGACAGTAAATAACACAACCTGTAATCTAAAACACCCACATTAAATTACCACATCCCAAACCATAACATAACTACAGTAAGAATGGTACTGGTGTTACTACAGTAACTGAGTAGTAAAATGTGACAGAGCGAACTTAATCGTATGTGACAGCATTTGGTATGTCATCACATCTGTAACTTTATATACTACATATGGGGCGCTAAATGTGCAGTTGACTGTTCATTACCATTAAGATTTCTAATAACTCTGTATGCACATCTAATGTCACATTATGCCATATTACCCAGCATTTCATGTCCCTTCCTCACATAATTCTAATAACATCTGGAGAGAGGTACAAATTATGAAGCTATTCATTATGCAGTTTCATTCACTTTCCCATTACTTTCAGATGCAAAAGTCTAAATACACTGAACAGCACTATTCCCATATTTAGTCTCCAGCCTTTCCTCAAAGTCACACACCAAGTTTCATACACCAGCATCTATAAAAAATACTGGGTAAAAATGCACACTTTTCTATCTCAAGGTCACGTTTTCAGAGCGCAGAGCAAAATAATATGAAGTTTACTCCAAATTCATTTCCTCTCCATTTCTTGATTCTGCAATCTTCACTTCTTACTACCCCTCTTAAATATTTGAGTAGTTCCCTACACTTTAAAAATGTGCAACACTGAATTAGCTGGTTTTAGGTTATGATTTTTCTTCTGCAAATACAGTCATCAAATGTCGCCATACAATTTCTGTGCTCTACAGAACAAACTTTCGACTGCCGTCTAATACAGCTCTGAATTTCTATTCACCATACGTTGTCACCAGATATTACAGCATCACCACCACAGAAATGAAGCTTTTATGTGCAAGTCTGATCGTATTTCTTTGTGCCTGTTTCCAAGCACGGGTAACATAAAGAAACACGCAACCTGCCAGACGCGAACATATCAAAAATGTTTTTAAAGCGTACAACACAATTAAGAACAGGCCTTACCAAATGCTGTGCCCTATATTACCAGCGTCTTTCTACTACAAGAAAAAGTAACGCTTCGCTGTGATGTTTTGGGTACAACTTACCGAACTGGAGCTAAACATTTTCTTTGCGCCAACTGCGTGAAATGTACTACAGCTCACAGACCACAAACGAACAACCACACTTCAACATTCAACTCCCGAACACGACTTACTCTCACCGATCACAATTCAACAATTATTACACAAATCACTGTCTGTTGTAATGATTTTCGATTAGAGGGGCGTCATGGACGTTGATCAAATATAATCTAATATTAGGTCATAAGCAACACTTTGCTCTCCTTTCGATTTTGTACGTTAGTTCTACGCGTCTACCGTGGATCGCGCTACTATCTATTCCCGGTAATAACGCGGCTTTGTCGCCATGGGCGTTGCTGCTCTCCTCCCTCCGCCATGAATGCCACTGCACATTTGTCTCCCCTATCATTACCTCGTGACTCAATACACATGAAGAAAGATATGGCGACTATAATTTTAAAATATTGTTCACGTTCCGTTCGAAATATCCATATAGTTTCCCCCTTCGCCTTCGGGTTCCACGCCATGTTTAGTCATTTTTAACCCCGACCAAACTCGTCTCTTTTTGTATGGGTGTGAAACTTGGTCGTTCACATTGAGGGAGGAATGTAGACTGAGGGTGTTTGAGAATAGGGTGCTGAGAACAATATTTGGGCCTAAGACGGACGAGGTAAAAGGGGAGTTCTGTAATGTTCTATAATGCTGTAATTTCCTCCTTTTTCCAGGCCCTTAAAATATTAGCTTCTCTCAAGAAAGGCTTTTGTCTACATGAGAATAAACAAGCAAAAATCAGTCAGTTCTGTGATTATGATATTGCTAACATCCTGCCCTCCCAAAAAAGACATTAATTCTGTTTCTGAAGCTGATATTATTCAGGTGACACTATTGATTATTATATTTGGAATTGTATTTTGTTGTATTTGCAGCTGTCATGGCATGTAAAAGGGATAAAATCTTGTTACAAAATGAGCTGCATCTGTTTGGAACAGAAATGAACA
>Ga0268261_10001425_pt1 | contig 16407 bp, 26 predicted proteins | sample TergutNc150P1_FD_190353 | JGI IMG/M metagenome (GOLD analysis project Ga0268261, IMG submission 190353) | Nasutitermes corniger P1 segment gut microbial community from laboratory colony in Florida, USA - Nc150 P1 (SPAdes) (version 2) | ecosystem: Host-associated > Arthropoda: Insects >...
GAATATTCACACAATAGATCACGTAATATATCACGTAATTCCCGCTGTGCTGTGCTCGTGTGGCAGTAACTGGGTGTGCTTCCTGTGAGGACAGATGTGACTGTTGGTGGGGAATTGGGCGAGCTTGGCCCTTCAGAATTGTTTGCTGAAGTTTAATATCGGAATAAAAACGTTAATTTGGATGCAAAGTAAGTTACACTTTGTCGAGATCTGACAGCAGCTGTAAACAAACCCATTCCACTGGTGCTGTTCGCTGATCCACAGCAGGCAATAAACAGGTCTGTTTACATTTCAGATAGTAAATATGGCGTACCAAGAACAGCAAATAGGACCAACCAGAAAAAATAGGAACAGACAGGAAAGCAAAATAATTGAATGTCTGTTAAGAATACCATCATTTGATATGTGACAACGTAAAGTTTGGTAGACGGGTTGAACTTGGTGCGTCAGTGAGAGTTCACCCCTGAACACCCCCATCACTAGTACAGTGCAAACAGCTTATCAGCTGCACAGTGTTACGGTACAGTGTGGGGCGAAAGTGGAGAATGATTTGTTGTCAGCATTGGTTACAGTATTCAGGCTAGCAGAGCGGTACAGTAGATGTACTAGACACGTGCCGGCGCATTTCAGTCCTGTCAGTACCGCAGACACCCTGCAGTGTTACAATACCGCCTAACCCCTCACTTAACCTAACCTAACCTAACCGAATCCAGCTTAACCCAACCTAACCTAACCTAACCTAACCCAAACTAACCTAACCTAACTCAACCTTACCTAAGCTAAACCATACACCTAACCTAACCTAAATTATTTATACTCGCCGACGCCTAAATGACGGCTTTTTTAAACACTTGACCGTTGAATATGGAAGCATTACGTTCCTTCGAAAGGTCAGGAACCCTGACGCAATGACGTCACTTCATATAACGCCAGTCCTGACGTCCCGGCAACTATTTTCAATTTCGTTTCCTGTTATCATCCTTTTAATCATCCTCATGATTTTCTTTCTTTCTTTTCCTTTCTTTCCTTCTTTCTTTTTTCTTTGACAACCAGTGGCACTGTCTGACGGTTACCATGCGGATTGCTGCTGTCAAGTATTTGACGTCGTGCAGTTTGGTAGTGCGGCATTTGAACAGTACACAATAATGTTAACGCACTGTTCTACCCAACGCTTCCCCATTTCCGAAAGAGCACACACTTTTGAGAGGTTCCCTGGCTTCGCGCGTTTGTCCTTCTGCTGAGAGCAACGAGTAGATGTAAGATGAATACGGAGCAATGGTGGAATGATACTGATAGGGGAAAACTGAAGTACTTAGAAAACAATCTGTACCAGTGCCACTTTGTCCGCCACAAATTCTAATATCCCGCCCTACACGTGAACAAATAGCAGCCAATCAGTGCCGCCCAAAATGTGCTGCATATCCGTGACTGGCAAAGATTAGCTTCGTCCCTCAGAAGGGATTGCAGTGTCCTGCCGACAGACAGGTGGACTGCAGGTGGCTTGTTTGGAAAGGAACAACAACCGGCAGCTTGCACAGACCTGGAGAACGAAATGTGCGTGGTGATGGGCAATGTACGTAGAGCACAACGATGAGGCGCTTTCTTGAAACTATTGTTGTAGTAGAAAATTAATGAGTGTTGCACATTGTGAATGTGTGTTTGTAGCCTTAGGTATCCAACACGTAATGCGCATGCTGCCATATTGCCATCTGTAGCCTGCCCCGCTCTACAATATTTTTCCACATTATCTCATAAACGGCACGATTTAAAAAAAAAAGTTCCTGAACACAAAATGTGTGTTTTGATTTTGTCTACAACTTTTGTCTGAAACGGACGGACAGACAGATAGACACACGGACGGACAGACAGATAGACACACGGACGGACAGACATGACGAAGGTAATAGTCGCTTGTCGCATTTTTTCGAACTCGCCTAAAATCTGACGACATGCTGAATTATATTTGTGATTTCAGTCTTCCGCTGCGATGGAGATGAGATCTGCGGTCTTTTGGGATATCACACAGCGTCTTTACTACTGGGATTTCTGTACATTTGAAATGGAACCTATAGGATATCCCGAAACGTCGGCAAGGAATTACAACTTGACGCTGCATGATATCTCAGAAGAGCACAGATATTATCTGAATTACATTTGAAGTCCCAGTCCGTACAGCGCAGTACACATACTGCGTCTGGGTTATAAAAACCAGTCAGTTTAAGTTGTATAGGGAAATAATGGCTGTTTGTTTTGAGATCCACACAAAACACATAAACACAGTGTGTGGGCAGAACGTAGAATTGTTTAATGTTAAACTGGTGGTACATATAGTGACCACTGGGCTGTAAAGGGTTAAATCTCTGTTATAAAACAAGTCAGTTAATGTTGTATAAGGAAATAATGACTGTTGGTTCTGAGATCCACACAAAACACATAAATACACTGTGTGGTCAGAACGTAGAATTTGTTAATGTTAAACTGGTGGTACACATAGTAGCCACTGGGATCTGCACTATTAATGACACTTTTATACATAGAATTCAAATTAAAACCTACGTCAGACTCCTTAGATCTCTACATTTTATATGCAGAATACAAATTATTCCGTGTGAAAGAAAATGTTGGAAGTTCACTTCTCAAACTTGATTGCGAAGCAAAAGAAAAGCCACAAAACCCCTAAACTCTATTTCCCACGACACCTGTCATATGATATATTTCCTCACTGCAACTTGTGACACAGTGACACTGATCTGCATTACACTGCAGCACTTAATTAGCACGTGAGCAACTCTGTGATCCCCTCCATTTTTTTATAAAAATCATAAATTTGTAACATCTTACTTTTGCCTGCTGTCCAGATGTTATTCTTTTGACAGTTTCCTAATGAAGCCCACACTGTGTGATTGAAACATGTAGCGACGCACAAACTACAACAGCGATGTGAGGACAGCATTTATTTATTTATTTATTTATTTATTTATTTATTTATTTATATCTTATAGACTAAATGCATGGGACACACGTGACCCTTTAATCCCCGGTAGCTTCCATGCCTAATTTTGATTCAACATTAACAATTCCTACCTTTACCTTACACACACTGTGCTCGTCATTTTCTTTGCATTCTCCAAATAAACAGATATTATTTCCCTTAACATATCGATTTCTGTAATATAAACACAATTGTGTTTTCTGTGAGGTAGAAACTGACACGTTAAATGCGACTTAACTTCCCTGTGAGTCCTGGTTTGCTATCGCCATGTTTTAGCTTTCGCAAACTCCCCCAAAATGTGTAAAAATGTATCCAGAAGTGTGAATATATTTGTTGTTAGTTGGTGTTGTGCTTGGTTAGCAGTGAACATTTCTGTACACACCTGCGCACTAAGCACTGCTGTTGCCACAGCTGCAGTCACCTTCAGTGTCACATCAGTCAGTGCTATCAGCATTATGCTGAGCACCGGTTGTTTTGTGATTAATGCGGTTTATATATTTGTGTTAAAAAAATATTAAGTGCAGCTTTCAGTTATCTTGTTTCTTGGCTGCTTGCCATAATCTTGTGTTTTTCTGTACACAACATGAACACACTGCGCTCTGCTCACGCGGCCGGTTGCCCATTTCTCGCAGAGTAAGCCTGGCGTCAATGACAATCTGTGTGGGATTTGTCGTTAGTAAAGCATAGCTGGGGAACGTCTATATCCCAGCAATACACTCCAAAGGTTTACCCTACCTTCAGTCCGTTCAGTAAAGTTTCTCTCGTAAACATATATATTGTACTCCATCCCGTACCAACTGTACTTATACGACAAGAACAGAGTGGTGGTTGTGTTTTCGAGGCAAGATATTAGCAACTGTGAATGGTAGCCATCATGCACATAGCTGTAAGACGTGGGATTTTTGTTTCTGTCCTGCTGCTGTCGGTCCTCGGTACATGTGTGTCGGAGGAACACGAAGAGTCCTCTCCTAAGGTACACTCCACTGTAGCCTCTGTGCAGCTAGATGCATCATGGATGGTGTACGCTAGAGATTCTGCTAACAACAGAGACACACAAAAGGCACAAGAAGCTGATGATATATCGTCACGTATGGACAGAAGTATAAATGACTCCAAAGTTAATTCTTTGGAAACCGATCGTGATGGATCGCGTATTGGTGACGGCGTTGAGAATGATTTTGAATGGGAAGTGGCTAGAAGCATATCCGACCAAGTTGTAGATGGACGAGTACCACCTGTTAAATGGACTGCAGACAGAAGGGAAGCAGAGGGTGTAGAAGCAGCTGAGGAAGGAATGGTTGAAGGGCGGAAGGATGAGATAAATTTAGGTGAGTATTGTGGGCGTTACTGCTTGTGCTGACTGGCACACCGCCATTATTAGCTACACTTGTGCTGACTGGCACACCGCCATTATTAGCTACACTTGTGCTGACTGGCACACCGCAATTAATAGCTACATTTGTGCTGATTGGCACACCGCCATTATTAGCTACATTTGTGCTGATTGGCACACCGCCATTATTTGCTACATTTGTGTTGACTGGCACACCGCCATTATTAGTTACATTAGTTGCTTGTTCTCGAAATTTCCACAATATTGCTCCCTCCCTGCACGGTAACATTATGTGCACCAGTTGTGCTGCAGCTGTCCCTTCTGCCGCGTCACGCATTACAGCAGTTTTATTGCATGCATGGCCTCCAATCGGCTAGCGTTGGATAGAAAAGTACTTTCGCTTACTTTATTGGTTAATAAGAGTCAGTAATGCTTGCATATTATATCTTGTTGCTTGACAGTCTGTAAAGAAAGAACTGAAATCCGTCGCATGATTTGTTTTGTTACAGCAGGTGTTTCTGTGTTGAGTCCAGAGCTGAACCTGACCCATCGGATGATGTCCGCTCTGCCTCCGTTTGTCCCGTCCTCTTCGCAACGCGTGACCAATAAGCAGTGTATCAAGGACAGTCAGTTGTATCTCCAAGAACTGCGTAACTTAGCTCTCTGGGCACTTAAGAGTGAGTACTTATTAATGGGCTCGAGGGTCACCAAGTGAAAGTCTCCAATTTGTATTCTGCCAGCTACCGCACATGAAACTAACGTCCTCAGGGAATTTTGAGTCTGTCTTTCCACATCCTTTATTTAATTAAAGTGTCCCCAAGTGCTCTAAATTCCTGGCCGGCCCGAGCTTGCTTTGCGCTAATGCTTCCGTGCTGTGGGAGACCACAAAATGTATACTCATTTTATCGGTAGGATGCTGAGATATTTCTGAAATAAAATCGAGAGGGAAGTAGTGAAACTTGGCAATGTGATGCTGTGTGGGGTGAAATGACATTTATTTTGAACATTACAAGGGCGATTGTTAAGAAATAACTTGATATGTCGGGATCAGAGGTCAGAGGTCACAGCAGCAACAACTGTGGGAAGGAGGTGGCAGCAGTCAGCAGCACTGTCACGCTGATATTGCTGTGTCGACAGTGTCAGGATAATACTGGAGGAAGAAAACGGCCAGCAGAGAGCGCCAATATCTGCACACTGCCAACATGTTTGACCTTCTGCCTGGTCACTGTCGGGAGGGAAACGCTTGTAGCCTCTGCTTACGTAACTGAAACTAGTACATTCGGATGTTAGAAGACAGTAAGGTAGAGCTGTCCTTGTCCACAGCTTGAAGTCATAGAGTGGAGTAGGCACGTAGCAGCCCTCGTCTTTATCTTAGGCACTAGGTGGAGGAATGTGTTCAACTCCAAGCCCCGGCCGCCTTACCTTCGACAAAGAGCCTCGGTTACCCATTGAAGGGAGGTTATGCGCTTCTCGGAGAAGAGGAAATTCGGTGACCAAATGTCGGACTTCGAAAACCAGGTCGTTCTTCCCTAACCTAGTCACTATAGTGGCTGAGCTATCCCCGTAAAATATAACAAATTCTAAGGATATATTTTAGCTGAAATAATTACTTTATTAGAAGACGTCTTGGCCGTCCTTGTATCGTCACGTGTTACTGTTTGTCACCACACACAATGCTTTATGTGTGAGTGCAATTGTACTTTTAGTGTTATGGACAGACTTACGGAAATTAACTCAGCGGTGCTTTTTCAAGCCAACTGGGCAGCTGAGGCTGCAATATCGGTCAAAGCAGTGTTTTTTGTTGTTCGGTCCTTGACACTGCATTTCACATTTAATGCTAACTAAAGCAGATCACTAATTGTCTGCAGTACAGTATGCTCTGCCCTGAAGTATTTCGGTCACTTTGCATGTCAGCAACAGGTGTCTTGTTAAATAGTAATAACTGGAATATACAGCTGAAACGAAATTTCTTGATACACACATTACGGAGACTTTGAAATGGAACTCCCATGTACAGTGTTTAACAACATATTGAATAATGTATCATTTATGATAAAGTCCTCAAAAGGGATTTTAAACCCCTATTTGATTCGAAATGTTTATTTTACTAAACTTTAGTCTCTCCTACGATTTGGGATACTATTTGTGGGGGGAGGGGGTGAATTAAATATAAGATTATTTAGAATTAAAAAAAGTGATTAGGTCAATTGGCTGGAGTAAGTTCAAGAATGTTTTGCAGGCAGTTGTTTAAAGAGTTAAATATTTTATCTTTGGGTTCTTTATATATGTATATATATATTCGAAGTAACATGTTTTTGTAAGAAAATACTGTCAGTTTTTGGAGCAAAATTCTGAGGTTCATCAATATAATACAAGAAGAATGTTGCATATCCATGTTAAACTGCAAGAAACTGAAAAATACAAAAAGAGTGTAATAAATATGGGCACTAAAGTATATAACAATCTGCCAAAATTTTTAAAATAAATAAGACGATTATAAAGCGTTTAAGAAAGAGTTAAAACTATTCCTTCTTCTTCAATATTTCTACTCAGTGGAAGAATTTGTACCTTCTTAGTGTTTTACCTGTGATATGTATTGGACTTTTAATTGTACAAACTATAAATCTTCAGTTTTATGTGGATTTATTTGTTTGTATAGTATTTAAAATGTTTTATATAGTAATTCACATGTTTAAAATATATTACAGCCTGACGAATCTACTGTCATGTATGATATTTGGACTAAATAAAAATAAAATACAACACAATAAAATAAAATACAATACAATATATCAGATACGGGGTAAGGTGTCATGTTAACAAAAAGGACGCCAAATTGAAGCTTTGTTTACACGCAGTCACAAGCGCAGTTTACACACGGCACACCACACAACACACATACACCACACACACGCAGACACAACCACACACCACACACACATACATAAAACACACCACAACACACACCACACATAGACACCACACAAGCACCACACACACCACACACCGCACACTAAACACACTTCACATACGCCACACACTACACAAACACCACACACACCACACTCCAAACACATACACCACATACATCACACACGCCACACACTACACACACACACACACACACAACACACCATACACACACCACACATCACACACATACTCATGCACACACACACACACAACAGAAACACCTCACACACACACCAGTCATCACAAACACTCATACACACACAACACATACACACACACTCATACACACAACACACACACATCACACCACACACCATACACACATGCCTTACACCACACACACACAAAGCACACCACACAACACACACACACTCATACACACACAACACACCTCACACACACCTCACACACACCACACACATCACTCACACACTCATACGCACGCCACACACACCTCACACCACACACACACACAGCACACCACACAACACACACACTCATACACACACCACACACACCTCACACACATACACACACCACACACATCACTCACACACTCATACGCACGCCACACACACACCACTCTACGTGGGTGGTTTGAAACGTTCTCGGCCTCAAACATAAATGGCAACACTAACGGCAAGATTTTTTCCTAATTTGATACGTCTGTCATAAGCATCCATGTGAAATTGCAAGTCATTCTATTAAGTAGTTTGTTTTACACAGCTGCCTGAAGCAGGAATGTTGTCTGTCTCCCTTAAAATGAATAAAATTGAGTATCGTGCGGTTACAAAATTCTTTGTAGAAGAAGGTTTAACACCAAATGAAATTCATTCGAAGTTTATAAATTTTATTGGGACTCTTCCCCTTCGTTTTCAACAATTAAGAAATGGGCTGCGATTTCAAACGTGGACGTACCAGCCTTGAAGTTGATCCACGTAAAGGACGTTCTAAAAGTGCAACAACACCAGAAATCTTTGAACAAGTGCAAGATAGGGTATTGGATGACCGGCGGATGAAAGTGCGTGAAATTTCTGAGAATGTAGGCGTTTCAAAAGAAAATGTAGGATATATTTTGCATGAAGAATTGGATATGAAAATGCTTTGCACAAGATGGATGCCACGCTTGCTCACAGCAGATCAATAACGCAGTCGCATGAAAATCTCTGAACAGAGCTTGGAGCGTTTTAACAAAAATAAAACTGATTTTGTGCGTCAATTTATTACTATGAATGAGACTTGGATTCACCATTACACACCAGAATCCAAAAAGCAGTCAAAACAGTGGACAGAAACCGATTGTTCAGTGCCAAAGAAGACAATTTTGGTTCCATCAGCAGGAAAGATCATGGCGTCGGTGTTTTGGGATGCTGAAGGTATTTTGTTTATTGATTATCTTGAAAAGGATAAAACAATAACCGGGGAATATTATTCCAATATTTTAAACAGACTAGGCGAGAAAATTCGTGAGAAAAGTTCCGGTTTGCAAAAAAAGCATCTTTCATCAGGACAATGCAACCGCCCACAAAAGTGTTTTGGCAATGCGAAAATTAAGGGATCTGCACTATGAATTGTTGGAACATCCACCCTGTTCACCAGATTTGGCTCCCTCTGACTTCTTTCTCTTCCCAAAACTGAAAATCTTTCACGCTGGTCAGAGTTTTTCTTCGAATCAAGAGGCGATTGCAGCTGTAGACGTTAATTTTGCAGATCTTACGAAGAACCACTACAGGGACGAGATAATGGCGCTGGAGCATCGTTGGAATAAATGTATTAGTCTTAAGGGAGATTACGTTGAGAAATAAAAGTAATTTTGAAATTATAAATTCATTTTTTTATTTTTAGGTCGAGAACTTTTTAGGCCACCCACGTACACACACACTACACACATCATACTATACACAAACATACATCACACACACCATGAACCACACACACACCACGCCACACACCACCCACCACACACTAATAACACACCATACACCTCACGCACGACGAATCTAAATAACAGTGCAGAATATATTACGCAATTTACCCAACTTGAACGCGAGGTTAACAAAATGAAGGCGGAGCTACACGACAGAAGGGTCGCCAAACTACCAGCGCGCGGGCAGCCATATAGGGGAGGAACAGGGCAAACTCCCGTAACCAGCGCGATTAACCAGCAGCCATCTTCCGGTGGAGGCAAGAAACTTTACTCAGAAGCGTTGAGCTCATGTCTCGAAAAACGATACAAGCTCACTGTAAAATCCAATTCGAATCAATCGACAGAGATGATTAAAAGTGTTCTGAAGACTAAAGTAAATCCAACGAAAATAAAAGTTGGCATTAAATAATTTAAGTCACTGAAAGACGGTCGGGTTCTCATTGAAGCGGGAAGCTTAGATGAAATAAATTCGCTCCGCACCACAATTGGCAACAAATGTGGGGAGGACCTAGATGTTACTGTCCCAAAACTATGGAAACCGAGGTTAATCACACACAAAATTCCGCAGGACATTACAGTCGGGAATTTGGAGGAAACTATAATAGCTCAAAACCCACAACTGCTTATGGAAACAGGTTATATTGTAGCCAGATTCAAGTTCAAGACAAAACGGGGGCTAATCAACATGGTGAGTGAAGCCGGCTCAGAGACGAGGAAAAAGCTTCTCCAGACAAAATTGAAAATCGGATGGCTTATCTGCAAGGTGGATGACTACCTAGTGGCGAAGAGGTGTTTTAAGTGTAGTAGGTTCAACCATAGGCACCAAGACTGCAGAGGTGAGGAAACATGCCATTTGTGCGCTGGAGGTCATGAATTAAAGGAGTGCAAAGCACCCACTGACCAGTACAAATGTATTAACTGCATAATTTATAACAGGTTAAGCAAGACAGAAAAAATATGCGTAAACCACTCATCAATGCACAAGAGCTGTCAAAGCCTGCAAGCTGTTATCAAAGTATAGACAAAACACAGACTACTAACAATGGCGGCATTCACCAACAGAGACAATAGATTACCACGTAGAGCTAACACGACTAAGAAACAGACGGAAATAAAATGCGTACAATTAAATTTGCAGCACTCACGAACTGCTACATACAACCTGACGCAGCTTATACTTCATAACAACATAGACGTAGCTTTTGTGCAAGAACTGTATATTGTTCTAAACAACGAGGCAGGATTTCGAAAACCTTTTAGAATTTTTGCCCACGGTAATGGCAGAAAGAGATCAGCCATTATTGTCAACAACAAAAAAAATGACGCGATCGCAATTAGGCAGGTCTCAGACAAGGGTGCTACCTTAATTGAACTTAGCTACTCGGGCTTTAACTTTTATGGAGCCAGCCTGTACTTCCCTATTGACCGTGAAATTGAAACAGACATGGAATCACTGGAGGAAATCATACAGCTTACAAAAGGGAAGGGATTATTATTCCCCATTGACAGCAATTCAAGAAATAAACTGTGGTACGACACGATTACGAATGAAAGGTGCAAATTCCTAGAGGATTTTATAATAACTCGCGATTTATTCTAATGAACGTGGAGAGAGGCATTCCTACCTTTTAAACCATTAGAAGACGTAGTTGGATCGATCTAACCCTTTGCAACAACATATTAACACAGAAAAGAAGTGGATGGATGTGTGGAGACGAAAGCTGTGTCGATCATAAGATTATATTTTTCAACATTGTAGCTGAGAGATCTAACGGCAAAGCAGTTTATTACCCAGGGAAACGTTATCTCATGAAAAGAGTAGACTGGGGGAAGTTTGTGAACAAACTGACAACGAACCTGCTATTAAATTTTCGCTGCCTAATTTCTCCCAATGACCCGACAAAATGCGACGAAGAACTGAGTAATAAAGTTAAGCAAGGCACAGATACAGGAGAGACTATGGATTTGTTTATTTCCGCCGTAGCTGCAGCCTCCGATGCAGCATTCAGGGTATCTAGAGCCGGTGAACGCGCTTGAAGGAAACGAAGCGTACCCTGGTGGACTGGTGAACTTACATTGCTCCGTAAAAAGGCGCTTGCACTGAGGAGAAGGTATCAAAAAACGAGAAATGAGGAAACCTGAGACACGAGAGAAAGCTGCAGTACCAAGAAGGCAACAGGCACTACCAGGCAAAACTTCGACAAGAAAAACTTAAATCTTGGAAGGAATTTTGCTTCTGAACCGAGAACTCTAACCCGTGGAACGCGATTTATAGACTGGCAATCGGTAAGCTGCAATACAGAACCACACTGTGAACTCTCAAGACCCGAAACGACATTTATACAACTGACATAGAGAGCACATTCAACCAAATGATGGAACATTTTATACCCGAAGACAGCGAGAGTACTAAGGGGCTACATCATACAGGCATCAGACAACAGACGATGGAACGTCTGAACACGATCGACGATGAAGAATTTACGAAACAGGAAATTTTGGCGGCGTTGGAAAAGTTCGACCCTAGCAAAGCACCGGGGGAGGATGGTTTGTCCAGCGACATACTTCTGCAGACTTTCAGGTGCTTTCCTAATTTCTTTACCGAGATTTATAATGAGTGTCTAAGACGGGGATACTTGCCGGCACAATGGAAACGCTCCATTATAATACCCATAGTAAAACAGGGGAAGAAAGAGAATGTGGAAGCATCCAAATGCCGACTTATTAGTCTATTAAACGTAGGCGGAAAAGGTCTGATAAAACTGTTAATTGATAGAATCAACCATCATATATTTTCTCACAGCCTTCTGAGTGGTAATCAATACGGTTTCCTTCCTCAGAAAAGTACAGTCGACGCTGCTATGGCAGCTAAATGATTTGTGCGGGAAAACGTGCAACAGAGGAATTATGTTGTTATGGTTAGCCTGGATGTTAAGGGGGCTTTCGATGCGGCATGGTGGCCTAGCATACTGAGCAACTTACGCGATCTTCGTTGCCCAAAAAATTTGTACATATTGAAGCAGAACTTCTTTAACGATAGAATTGTCATTTTTACGCTAACACATACAAAGTAGAAAGGAAGGTGTCGATGAGCTTTTTACAAGCATCGTGCTGTGGTCCGGGCCTTTGGAACGTTATGTACCGCGCTTTTTTAAACTTAGACTTCTCAGGACACACGAAAGTCATAGTCTTTGCTGACGATCTCGTAATTATGACGCAAGGCAAAACGCCGTCCGAAGCGGAAGTGTACGCAAACTCTGATCCGTAAGTATAGGTAAATGGGCAAAAGAAAACAAAATGCACTTTAACGAATTTAAGTGTAAGGCTATGCTGATATCAAGGAAAAAACAACGACAATATTAACATATACCTCAACAACCGAAGACCCGAACAAGTGAAAGAAATTAAGTACTTAGGGATTTATTTCGACAGCCGGCTAACATTTGATAAACACATTGAGAACATAGCTGAAAAATCCACAACGCTGATATATATGCTAGGCAAATCTGCTAAAGTACAGTGGGGATTAGGCCACAAATCACTTAAAACTATTTACGAAGGGGCACTTATTCCAATTTTAACGTATGGAGCCCCAGTTTGGGAAGAGGCTGTTGCAAAACACAGAAACCTCCGTAAGCTACAAAGAGCACAGAGGCTGATTAACTTCAAAATTGCCGAGGCGTACAGAACCATCTCCTTCTAAGCTTGTTGCTTGATGGCCGGAGTTCCACCCATAGGAATCGTCATCGCGGAGAATGTACAACTGTATAAAAGAAAGCACTGCACGGAAATAAATGCATATGAATGCGATTTGCCAGTGCCAGCCACGAACTGCCCCCACCCTGCACGGAGAGTATCTATAACGGAAACAAGTGACTTAATATCATATGCTACACAGATTTATACAGACGGTAGCAAAATCGGAGGCAAGGTAGGGGCTGGGGTGGCCATATATACGGATAAAACGTTGGTGAGAAAATGCAAATACAAGCTACAAGATTACTGCTCAAATAATCAAGTCGAGCAGATAGGAATCCTGAAGTCACTGGAACTACTACCGACTCTCGAAGATCATAACACTAGAACAGTGGCCATCTACACTAATAGCAAAGTAACATTAGCCTCACTGAAAAACAGCTCAATCCACCGCTTCCTAACTGAAGAAGTAAGTAACATGGTTGGCCACCTCACGATGTTAAACTGGACGATCCACTTCCGGTGGGTGAAAGCACACACTGGGATTGAGGGCAATGAGGTGGCAGGTAAACTCGCCAAAGAAGATTCCCAGGAAGCGGATGATCAAAATATAGTATATGCTAGGATACCAACAACTTCAGTTGCTACCGAACTACAGAAGGAAGGGATCGTAAAATGGCAGAGACAAGGGGAGAGCACTGAGAGAGGAGCAATATGCAGATCGTTCTTCCTATCGGTAGAGCAGAGACTCAAAATAGAGCCACCTATAACACCGGAATTCACTGCTATTGTCACCGGCCACGGAAAAAGAAAATCTTACCTGCATAGATTCAAATTGACAGACAACCCGACGTGCCCTTGCATTGAGGGGGTACAGACACCTGAACACTTAATATATGACTGCAAACTACTGGAAGTTCAAAGACGTTCCTTGAAACAGCACAAAATGGCCGATGGAGGGAACTGGCCCACCACAACAATGGACTGGTAGCCTCATAATTAAAATACTTCTCACGAATTGTCAAATCCATAACTTTCAATAAATTGCAATAGACCATACTATGGCTCTTATGCGCAAATCCTGAACATACAACATTTGCATAAATAAATCATCATTGGCAACTATTACATCGCCTCACGCGGACTATTGCATTGACCATGTTAAACTAGGTTAACAAGTACTTAAATCACTGGATTGTAATAATTATATATGTCAGTCTTATAACTATCTTGTTAACATTATGTGGTTTACCATACATAAACTAAAAGTAGTATAAGAAAACTTGAAACATGTAGTATTACTTTGTAATGGAACATGTTGTCGATAAATACTAAAAAACACCACCCTACTCACCACAAACTACTCACACAGAACACATACACCACACACCACACACTACACACACACATACATCACAAACACCACGCGAAACACCACACTACACACACATACCAAACACACCAAACCATATACATACACACCACACACACCACACTTACACATACACGAAAAATACACACATTAAACATACCACTCACCACACACAAACCACACACACCACACACACAAATCACACACAACACACACACCACTACACAACTCACATAACACACACATACACAAATCACACACACATGCCACACACCACACACATACATTACACACAACACACACCACACAATACACACACACCACACTCCACACACATACCACACATTACACACATCACACACCACACAAAAACACATCATATATCACACACACACTCATACACACACTACAGACACCGCAAACCACACACAAACACACCACACACATGCACACAACACACCACACACACACACACACCTCATTACACACGCAAAACTTGCACATACACAAAAACTCATACATACACACTACACACACACCACACACGACGGACACACTCATACACACACACCTCACACCAGACACAAATACACACCACACACAATACAAACGACACTCCACACACACACACACTCATAAGACACACACCACACATACCTCACACCACACACACACATACACACACCACAGACACTCATACGCATACCACACACACCACACTCTACACAAAAACTTCACACACAACACTCTTCACACACATACACGACACACACACACAACATGCACCATACACACACCACGACACACACCACTCACCACACACTACACAAACCACCTACACCAAGCACGCCTCACACACACACACAAAACACACATCACAAAAAAACCACACACCACACACACACACACACCATACACACCACAACACACACCACACACACATCACACACACCACGCACACCTCACACCCACATACACACACACCAAACACATCACACACAAACCACACACACCAAACACACACGCACCACACACACACACGCACCACAACACACACCAGACACAACACACACCCTACACACACACATCACACACACACATCACACACACACACCACACTCACAGCACAACACACACCACACACCCACACACACCACAACACACACTACATACATCACACACACCACAAACATCACACACCACACACACACACAACACAAAACACACCACATACATCACACACACCACACACATCACCACCACACACCACACACACACACACACCACACACATTAAATACACCACACAGATCACACACACCACACATTACACGTACATCACACACCACACATAAAAACACCATACATTACACACACAATCATACACACACTACAGACACCGCACACTACACACATACACACCACACACATGCACACCACACACACCACACACACCACATACATACACACACCTCATACCATACACGAAACTCGCACATACCCACAAACTCATACATAAACACTACACACACCACACACGACGAACACACTCATACACACACACCTCACACCGAACACAAATACACACCACACACACAATACAAACGACACTCCACACACACACTCATACACACACACACACCTCACACCAAACACAAATACACACCACACACATAATACAAACGACACTCCACACACACACACTCATACACACACACCACACATAACTCACACCACACACGCACATACACACACCACACACACTCTTACGCATACCACACACACCACACTCTACACACACTACACACACCACACTCTACACACACACACATGCACCACACACACCATACACCATACACACACACACCACGACACACACCACTCACCACACACTACAGACACCACCAACACGACACACGCCTCACACACACACACCACACACATCACCACCAAACCACACACCGCACACACACCACACCCACACACACACACCACACGCACACCACAACACACACCATACACACCACACACATCTCACACACACATAAACACACCACACATCACACACAAACCACACACCACACACACACCACACACACACCACACACACCAGAC
>Ga0268261_10001426_pt1 | contig 16404 bp, 7 predicted proteins | sample TergutNc150P1_FD_190353 | JGI IMG/M metagenome (GOLD analysis project Ga0268261, IMG submission 190353) | Nasutitermes corniger P1 segment gut microbial community from laboratory colony in Florida, USA - Nc150 P1 (SPAdes) (version 2) | ecosystem: Host-associated > Arthropoda: Insects > Digestive...
ATATATATATATATATATATATATATATATATGACATTAGTAACCAAAGGGTTAATTTCTCCAAGAAATTAACTCATACGTATTTCGCTGCTTCACATATGGAATACATACTGTTACTGTGACAATTTGGACCATTGAAAACAAGGAGGACGTAGGTTAAAATTTTGTTAGATTAAACTTTGACAGATGCCGTGCATTCAATCGCAAATAACAGTGAGTAATAAACACAGTATTGTGCGTTTCTTGCACAAAGTAAAAAAGTCAAATTGTGTGTATCAAGAAGACGGTTTCTCGCCGTCTACCGTCGTGTCTTATCTCCGTAAATTACTGGAAGGATTTCGACGGTGGAACACCATAAAAATAAAACAGTCTTCGCCATCTGACGGTGGTGGACGGTTGGTTCTCAAAAGCGTCAATGTGGCACATCTCAGCCTCACCATGTCTGTCAATCTGTCTGTCCATATATCCTCAAAAAACAATCGCATAACCGCTGCATGGATATTCATGGGACCTAATATTTTGGAGTTTCACTAATATCTGTAAACGCGTTAAAATTTTTGGTTACAATCTGATGATGATGATGATGATGATGATGATGATGATGATGATAATAATAATAATAATAATAATAATAATAACGTACATCTTATATGAAAATTATGTTTTTCTGTGTAGGCCTTGAGTGTAAATCTCTAAATATTTATCGAAGCCAGCAGCATCGAACATGTGATATACAGAAGCACGGAACACATATTTCGTGTTTCACGTCTTGAAAACTATTACATTTTACGACTAAATGACACAAATGTCAGCTAACACACCAGAATAATGGCGTGATACGCTTATGCCACCTTTAATGAAATTGTTTGTAAAATTACCGATTTCAACCTATCGTTATGTATTTATTGTCATTGATCTCATATATTAAAAATACTTGTGTGTAATTTAGAACTTTCACAACAAGTACACTCAATGAAGTACTTCTAATCAGCTGTGACAAGTTTTCCAAAGCTTCGTAACTGCCATTCTCTATAACATCAGGGTTTCGAATGTTCAGTCTGCATTCGCAAAACCTAATCTTATAAATAAACCAACTTGGTGCACAGTTTTCTTAGTATGCTTAGTTCTTTTCTCTACATGTTTCGGGCGACCATGTGCCCATCATCAGGGGAAATAACTGTATTTATGCGACACTTGTTATTTGTCACTCTGTGTGGATGACTGTCTGGTATGCAGTGTGGAATGTTTCATTCCATCGTGCATACCAGACAGTCATCCACACAGAGTGACAAGTACCAAGTGTCGCATAAATATAGTTATTTCTCCTGATGATGGGCACATAGTCGCCCGAAAATGCACAGAAAAGAAATAAATATACTAAGGAAATTGTGCACCAAGTTGGCTTTATTTACAGGATTATACAAGGAAGCACGGTCAACAAAACATAAAATTCGCAAAATCTAGTCTAAAACGTAGACCTAAAACTGAGACCCGCTCTCTACACAAATTCCTCTTGATGGAGCGTGACTTTAGCAGTACCTTGGCAAACCATTTTGAGGGCACATTATAAGCCTTAAATAAGTATCAATGTATCATATTTGATTCCAAGCAAAATCAATTTCCCACACTCGGGTAATTGCAATTCATTTTGTTACAACTAGGAGACACCTGCCTCATCTCAAAGTGTTGGCGCTATTCCCAAGTTCCGCAGGCGACCTGGATCCGTTGGACTGCATGGCGAGCTGTATGGGGTCAAAATGTCTGCCTTCCTCTTCGCAAGAGCCCTGGATAAGACTGAAGATTTTCGCTTGGCTTCAAATGTAGATGGTGTTGGGAATTTTGATGACTTGGTATTTAGGTACAGGCTGAAGGAACCAAACGTTTGGAAGTCATGTTTCATACAACTTAAGCATAAGAAAAATGGGGGCACAATTCATCGTTCCAGTCTGACACAAATGTCTGGAGAATTTAGTTTATTTAAATATTTTGGGTCCTACTGTCACATTAAAGTTTCTGCAGACCGTAATCTAAAACACATTGGCCCATTTGATGACTTTGAGTTTGTAATATACACCAATGCAATGATGAAAGGTAATTCTGCTCTTCAAGGAGGAGACTCTGACCCGGTAAGCATATTGAGTTCAGGACCAGACTACGGGAAGTATGTAACTTTTGATGAACATAACGACACAGATATTTTCGATTTTTTTAAAGAACTTTCACGATATTCGGAGGGTCTTTTACAACTAGAATGCTTAATTAAAAGGGAAAAGTTAACGGTAAAACAAATTAGGGAAAAAGTAAAGGAATTTCGGCTTAAGTTCACAAGAAAAGAGATACTAGACAGTCTGGATAGTTTTCACTCCAACCCGAGCAATAGGGGAAGTTTGGTAAAGGAATTACAGAAATGCGACTTTTCCTTATACGAAGAGTTTTTGGGTAAAGTGAAAATATTTCAAAGCCAGTCAAATGAAAACTCGTTTGAGACCTTAATTAAAAAGGAACTACAGGAAGCTTGTCAAGCGTCACCTTCTTTTGCGAATTCCATCTACAGAAAATTTGTCGAAGCCTTGAGACAGTGGTGGGAAAAAAGTGGGAGTGTTAAGTGGCTCAGTGAAAATTCCCATGTTTGGCAAAGTGTAAAACAATATGTAATTGAGAAAATAAAACGATTATCGGAATCTGAAATTGAGAAAACTGTACGGTGTGACCTAAGTTTCAATCAGCAGCACATAGAGAGATTGTCTGACGCCATACACCAGAACACTGTACTGAATATTATTCCCAAAGCAAAGTCCAGCATTTTATCCAAACTGAAAACGTATCAGACTCTAGTTTCTTTAAATTACAAAAATTCAGTTTTTATTAACTCAAAAGCTTTACTGAGTCGACGTAAAGATGTTTTCAAATTATGGCCATGCAAGTGGAGTGCAACTTTGGTAATAGATTGTGAAAAGCAGTCTGACAGTGTGGATGAAACTGTGATAGACACTCTTGTGAGTGCTCTGCGTCATTCCCAACGAAAGGTAATCCTAATTTCCCCAACACAACAGGAAAACCTGGTTTCACGGCTACGAGAGAAATTAGGAAATATTTGTACGGATTATGAAGATACTTGCGACATTTCGGACTTGGATGAAAAGTCACAAATGGAAATATTAGAAAGAAAAGTTAATTTTCAGGGAACAAATGTCACACTGCAGACATTGGTAGGTACAGAACCTCCGAATTGTATAAAACGTCTTATAGACTCTGACGTGATATCAATTTTGTTGAACAATAAGCACAAACTGTGTGTCGGTAGCCAGTTGGGTGACCTTTCCAAGCACTATGTGCCGCGAGTACTGCAACATCACATATATCTAAAGGAAGACATTCTGAAGCTGGCAGACAACGCAACTACGTTCGCCGTCTCTGGTTTACAGGCGGACCAGTTGAAAAAGTACTTACCTGCAGGCGAGAAAATACGTGAATTTGTATATGATGAAAGAGGAAACAGTCACTCTTTCAAGGCTGTTGCTGATTTTTCAAAGTCTCGTCTCTGTTCTAAAAGGCAGACCAAGAAAACTCATCATAAAGTAGGACAAAAGATGAAACCCAACAAAGTTAGATACGTTATTCTTGGGGAAAAAACTGCAGAGAGAGACTTTAGGGAACTGAAAGCGCTCTTTCAAAATGTGCATTGGATTCATATGGAGGATGGGTCATTCTTATGGAGGGACTCGAACTGTAACATTGATATTATCCGCAGGTACATTGACGAAACAAATTGTAAATCATATGAAATGAAAGAAATGATGGCTCACAATGACAGAACCATGTTATTGGTAGCTGAACCAGGTATGGGAAAATCCACGTTTCTTTCCTGCATGGCACATGAGCTCAAGAAATGTGACCCTTCGGTGTGGGTATTAAGAATAAATCTGCACGAATACACACACGAACTGGAAAATATTAAACTTGAACAGGAATGTATCGACAAGTGCAAGATGTTTCTTTGGGGGGCTGCTCATTCACCTGAACAGGATGCTTTGCCTTTGATAGGAAAAATATTCCAACAAGCTTTGGAACAGGCAGAAAAAATGGTTATATTGTTGGATGGTTTTGACGAAATAAGTCCAGATTACAGTTCTAAAGTCGAGAGGTTAATAAGGGAAATAAGAGATAACACGTCTTCAAAGATTTGGGTTTCATCTCGTTTTTCTTACCGGCAGACGTTGGAGGATATTGTGATGAAACTGGCTTTTACATTACAGCCCTTCAAACCGGAAAATCAGATTCAGTTCTTAGAACAGTACTGGAATGAAGTTATTAAAATATCCAAACGAAGAAATCTACAAATATTTGCAGAAAAGTTACGCATTTTGTGTTCACAAAACCTCAGTGACAAAGATGGGGAATTTACAGGCATCCCTTTACAAATGAAGATGCTAGGTGAAGCCTTTGTGAAGGAAGCTGAAGAATATTGCTTGAGTGGGAAAGTTAACTTGCCAGAAAGGTTTAATTTACTTTACTTGTTCAGGAAGTTTACGGAAAAGAAATGCGACATTTATTTCAGGGAAAAGAATGCAATGGATGTCTCAAAACCAGAAGTAAAGAGCGATAAAGAATCTTATTTAGAGAAACACATGATCGCAGCTCTAATATCCTTGTTCTCCTTCAGTGAAGTCAATGGACCTTTGGGGACAATAAATGCCAGCGACTTGGAGCAGACGAAGAAGTTCTTGTTCAGTGGTAGGGTTCAGAATTTTGGAATAATAACACAAAAGTCGGATGGAAAACCGCATTTCATTCATCGATGTTTCGCAGAATACTTTGCTGCTAAATGGTTTGCAGACAATTTTACGAAGTGTAAAGATTTCATTTCAGATATTCTTTTCAACTCCACTTACGAAGTAACACGAAACATTTTTGACCGAATGCTTGCAGAAGATTCAGAAATTCATGGCGCCATTTTGAGCAATGACATCTCAGCTCTCGAGGAATTTCTGGAAGGGGAAACAGACATAAACATTTCAGACAAAGGTGGTAGGACATCTTTGCATTTGGCAGCCTCCTACAATAGTCCTTTTACACAAAAGCTTCTGTCAGGCTCCGGTGTCAATCCCAACAAGCTAGATGGAGTACTGAAATGGACACCCCTAAGGTATGCTGACAGAACGAAGTCATGGATGGCTATGGATATTTTGTTACACAGTGGTGCAAATGTTAACGACATTGTCCTTACTAGACGTAACAGTAAAAGCCAGGAATGGGAACAAGCAGCGCTATGGGAATGTGCGTCAAAGGGACACACAAAGCTGCTGGAGTATATGCTGAATTGTGGATCTGATGTCAATGCTGTTGTAGAGGTTCCTGAAAATCTCCAAAGGAAAAGCACGCTTCTTCACATTGCCTCATTTTGTGGTCAGGTAGAGGTTGTAAGACTTCTTGTTGATCGGAGGGCTGATATTAATATTCGTGACACTAACAAAGACACTGCTCTTCACTTTGCTGCTCATTTGGATAGTGTGGATAATATCAAATTACTACTAGATAAAGGAATAAATGTTAACGTGACCAACGCACAGCAAAATACTCCTTTGCATATGGCGGCCGTACGAGGCAATCTGGAAGCAACGATTGCTTTGGTCAAAAGAGGCGCTACTTTAAACAGCACAAATGCAAGTCGTCATACTCCACTGATGCTGGCTGCATACAGTGGAAAACTAGAAGTCGTTCGTTACCTCACAGAAACGGGCCCTAACATTGATATTCACATTGCTTTACTCATGTCGGTTGAAAGAGGACACTTAGATGTGACAGACTTCCTTTTGGCGAATGGAGCTGACATTGATGGCAGTCACGAAGCGCAGGACATAAGCCCATTAATATTGGCAACAATGAAGCAGAACCTACCTCTTGTGATGCACTTGGTCCAAAAAGGGGCTGATGTAAATCTCAGTACAGCTGACGGAAAGAGTAAATCAGCACTGTTTGCCGCAGCATCTGTGGGTAACTTGGAAATCACGGAATACTTGATAAAGAAAGGCGCTGATTTGAACGCGCGTGATATCAACAACATGACTCCACTTGTTGTCGCGATCTGTTGTAATAAAACACAATTAGCTCTTTATTTGATGGAGAAAGGTGCAGATGTGAATATTCCAGACGCTGAGAAAAGAACGCCTTTATATTACGCTGTATGGAACAACAACCTGAAATGTACAAAACACTTGGTGCAGGCAGGCGCCAATATAAATTATCAGGGGCCTAGCAGTGTAACTGCATTATCAATGGCTGCTGAACTGGATAGAATACATATAATTAATGTGCTGGTGGAAAACCACGCCAGCACTAATCTTCGCGATGACTTGGGAAATACTGCACTACACGTGGCGGTTGGGAAAGGCAATCTCAGGCTTGTTCATTACTTGATAGCTCGAGGGGCTGATGTTAACATTCCAAATAAAGACGGGAACACTCCACTACATTGGATTTTTGCAGTGAACTGGGCTGATGTTAACATTCCAAATGAAGAAAGGAACACTCTACCAGAGTGGATTTTTGCAATGAACTGGAATATGGTCGATCACTTACTGTATGCACGACTGCCAAAACATTTTCCACCAGTAAACTTAAAACGAGTAGCATTTGTCATGACACCAGTGAAATATCTTTCGAGCCACGTGGTTTACGTTCCTGAAGAAAAGTACTTTGATAAGATTATAATCTAATGGGAAATACATTTTGGTAACAACGGAGCACAGTAGGGCAAGAACAGTTTGTGTAGCAATCGACGAAAATTTCTTGTGCCACCCCACGCCCTCTTATTTCATTTCCTGTATACTGGTAACATGGCATTGTTTAGGCCCTTGACGGCACCTGGTGCCCTGCACTTCTATCTCTCTTTCTTTTTTTGTCATTTAATCAGCCGCATCACTGATTAGCTTAGACAGCAGATAAGGATATCTCTCATTTCTGACTGAGTGTGTTGTTTCTTTAAATCATATTCAGTATTTACATTTGCGCATTTTTTAAATTTTTATAGGTTTTTTTTTTTTGCATTTTTGTCCTTCTGGTATCAATATTGTGTTACTGTCAATATTGTGTTACTGTCAATAGGCACAAAACAAACTATTGCACACCGCTGGCTACCTGTCTTCTGCGCTCCTCCTGCTCTGCAGTCTAAATCAAACTAACCACCAACCTACACTAAATTACATTATATTGCAGTATAGAAAAGGTCTTAAAGAGACTTTTCACACTAATCGAACGGTCGAGTTAATAGCATTTTTTAGGAGGTCCTTGTTCATATCTCGGCCGTATATCGACTATCCTGACTATCGTTTATTGTAATTTTCCTCAGTTTCTACATGGTGCAAATACATGACAGCTAATCAAGATTATTTTCTTCCACATTCTTCCCTATTCATCTCATCATTTGGTGCTACATACAGTGAGATATTGACAGCTACACTAATTTATAGTGACATGTCAAAGAATATTTTTTTATATCTGTGCTCCATTTTCGTATTAAAATAATACAATGCCTCTTCCTGACAACCATCCTATCCAAAAAAGGCAGCTATCGTAGTCTTTAATTATGACATCCTGTTGTGTTCAATTACATAAATAACAATATATAAAACTCTTCTATCGGCACAAATATAACCTGTATTGCCATCAAGTATCGCTGTATGTAGCAAAAATAAATATTCGTTTACTGGCAAGTCTCTTCAGCACATCACATGTTACGTAGTGTACAATGCTGATTCATATCATAATCTGAGATCCAGAATGTCACAATAAGATACTGTAATAACTGAAATAAATAAAATAACTGTGAATCATGTATGGTTCTTTTATTTCAGAACACAGCATGGAATGTCCTTTATTGCAGGAATGGACCACAGATATGGATATAACTGTACCTAAGTGAGAGCTTCCTTTAATTCAAACATCGTTGGATGACTTTCTTTTGTTGTTTTACCTAACTTTGCTTAGGTGTTTTTGTAATTACTCCACAGTCTTTACAAACTAATTGATAGAGGGTTATTTGAGGTGTTCATAGCGGTGATTGTGAAGACTGCAGTGCACTGAGATGTGACATTTCTGTATACAGGCAGCTGGCTATCAAAATTTCGGAGAAACATGCTTTTCCATCTTTGGGATAGAAGTTAATTAACTCGAAGGAACAAGGTTACAGTTACAGGTAAATAATGAAGAAAGACTAAAATACCTTATCCAGGCTCTAATCTCGCTGGTCCTGTAGTCTGATGCTTTACATTCTGATATTTACCGCAGGCTTTAAGTGTCGTGCTACACGTGCAGCTATCTGGTCCATGAGCTCGAAGGCGGCGTCTTTAGCATAGTCCTAACTTGAGTATGCTGATTAGCGGGCCGCCACAACGGATATAATTAAGGTTATCTAACAGGGACCATTCTTTTGGTCCTCTGCCTGAATTGATTCATGTCACCGGCTGTCTAATGGCTTTGATATGAAAGGGGTACAGAATGACGGAAATAACTAACTATACTGACGGAACACTCGAGGTAAAGTATAGACATACGTTACAACTGAAAACATTATAGCAGGTGGTGATAATTCTAAAACATACTGATCCTAACTGTCGCTACACTGTTCCACTCTCTTCCCCCCCGGAGATACAACCAATCCACAATAATTCAGTCTATATTTCTGCAACAATTTGCTTGTCACGTTTTTCATTTGTAATCGGCAACACCAGAACACTTCAGCTAATCACACACACACAGTTTACAAACCCTCATCTCTTAACCTAACGACAGAAGCACAACCTAATTTAACTGTTACTCTGACAATGATGGGCTAGGTAAATTGACGACTGACACAGACTGCTGCAGCTTATCCCTTTGTCCGGTAAAATTATTTTTAGAGGGTCTTTAAGCTCCAACGCTTCTGACTTCACATCCCTATTTCTCCATTACAGCAGCTCCAATTACACTTGTACAGACGGTACGTTGCAATGCAGCTGAACACAGTAGCCAATAATTAGGCCGTGTTTATATATGTAGCACTATTGAGACTTTTCACAAAAATTACATTACGTACAGTTAGGGTAACAATAGAAGCGGGCTGGCAAACTGTGTTTCGCGAAAATACATCTAACGACATGGCAAACACTCAGGTCCAAACAAACCAGTGGGAATCAATACCTTTCCTTTTACTCGCAGCTTATTTCTCTGCCCTGAAGACGCAGACAGCAGTGCCTTCAGACCGTTGGTAACTGCCACTGTAACCTCTCAAAATTAACAATGTTAAAAACTCAAGGAATTTATATAATTTGATATCAAATGCAAGTTAATTTATGTGACTAATAATTAACGTTGTTACGCATTACAACCTAATGGCATCAACTTCAATCAAACCGATATATGTGTAACTTTTTTCGAAAATGCTATTTTCGTACAAATGATAAATTCTCCTTTTATTACTTGTGTCGCAATTAATTTTCCTCATTGTGTGTGTTGATTTGCAATACCTGATGATCTCCACGCATGCCGAAATGTGCAGTATTAAATGTTATATAACTCGATAAAATTAAGAAATGATGTTCGCTCTTCTGGGATTTTACTTAGCGCAGAATTGTACTTTGTTGCCGACGTTTCGGCACAATTTATCCGTCCTAACTTCAAGGGTCAGGCAGTCCAATTCAATTCTTTTTGGACTTCTTGATCCATAGCACGCTGCTAACATCCCAGAAGAGCGTTGATCTCAATCACACTGTGGCGGAAGTCGGAAATCTAGCAAAATATTGTGGTGTTATGGAATTTGTGTGTTTGATTTAATTTATTCGTTTCTCAGTGGGCTGTACAAACTAACTGTTATAAACTGATGCATTATTGCAGCTGTATAATATGTATGGAGACTGTTCAACAGTAGTTTTAAGAATCAGTTATGTACCCTCCATTAATGAAAATGACGGTGTTATCTGCCTCCAGTGGCACAAGCCCAATAGAACGTCGTGCTACACCTGAAAAAACGCAGTGCAGTTGTACTGACCAATTAATTTAGGGTAGCTAATATTCAATACTCGTTTAATTTTAACAACATGATAACTGCTGTAACAAAAATAATTCAGCATTTGTCCATACAGTCTGTTACTGTATTCCGAATGTTTGTCACAACAGACACACAAAATAGCCCTGAAGAGCATTCACTTGTTTGTCAATGTAATGGGGAAGAAGTGTATATTCTGTGAGACAGGAACATTCTTCTTTTCTTTGCTGTCTTCGGAAAGTTGATGCAGAGATAATTTTTAATGGCCGAACATTTCATAAAGAACAATACATTGTGTAACTCGCATTGTCATATACTGGAAAGGAATATGGTGTAAAATATCCGTTGCTATTTCTTTCTGCACTCCCAAAAGTCTACATTTTCTTCATTCAGGCGCTGACGTCAGACAGTAAACTGTGTGTACAGAAACTGCTAGCCAGATCTTGTTCTTCGTATTCAATACATGCAAAAACAACCCAATGTTAATACGTTCCGTTTTTACGTAAGAGAGGAAGAATATATAGCACTATGGAGACACATTCAGTACGACATTTTCTGCTTTTGGATAGAACAGTTTGCTTGTGTGCGATACTCTTGTTTCCAAACCCCTCCTTAGTTCAGTATATAAAAATAAAAGCCCCAAAATCTTAAAGGAGTAGTTTTGCAACTATAACATGAAAGGTGTTAGAAACTTGCTCGGATACTTTCCAAGCAGTCTTAAATGTTTTCAATTTCGGAATAACCGGGACGAAGAATACCCCAGTTCAGTGCATACGTTTTAAAATATTTAAAAATAAGAATAATTGTTATCACAACCAGGATAATGTGACAGTTCAGTAGGTACAGCAACATTTTTAAACGGGACTAAGAAACCCACGCGCAAATGCCCAGGCTTTAATAACTGGGCTTTGAATTCTGCTTTGTCAGAGTTCCTTCTTAAAAGAAAGATTTTCAACCTCATGTATACATTACAACTAAAGTTGTGGTTACAGATACTGGAGGCTTACAAGATTAATACCACAATCTGCAATTGAACACGCTAAAGAACCAATTTCTCCGAATCTTATCATCACAAATTATTGTCCAAAATTCATCTTAATATTTTCGTCCCATCAACACTTGCTAGCTTAGTTGGATAAGGCACTGCGCTACAAGCCTGAGGGTCACGTTTTCGATTTCCAGGAGTATCATTGGAATTTTTCAGTAACATAAACCATCCGATCAAACTATGTTTCAGGGTTCGAATTAGCCTCTAGCAGGAACGAGTACCAAGAAATTTTCCTGAGTGATACATGCGGCCGGTGCATAGGGCTGACAACATTACCACCCTCACGTGCAAATTGTCTAGAAATGTGACAGCTTCTATCCCCTGCAAAAATCTGGGCCTCTAAGAGAACAGTACATATGTTGCTTTACCTCTGGTTATCTTTAGTATAAAACATTACATTACAAGTTATCTTTCCAGCCTTAAATTTTTCAAATTTTTTGATAATTATTGTAATACAAAATTAATCGTTTGATAATATGGAAACTTGAGAGAACATTTGTTTTTGATAAATATTTTATCATGACAGTGTTTCACATGATCTGTTTAACTTTACTGTATAACTTTATCAGTTTAATAAGCGGGACACGTACTTAACAAATCCATGATGTTGCAGCATTTAATGTCTTCTGTGGTTCAAGCACAACATACACAAATTTATGACTGTATTAACATATCAAGACATCTCTCTTATTACCATCGTGGAAAGTACAACTGACATAATGTAAATACTTAGAGGGTATGTGGTTATATAACACTCGTCACTTTTCTCGCTACTAGATCGTTGTTAATTTTCAGTTTCACGTCTCGGCCGCTTTATTCCCGGTCCTATTGAATAGTAAGCTGTATGGGCTCCATATCCTATTTACATGCTTCCAGCAAGAGGAAAATCTTTGCCAGGAGTCAGAGCAAGCTTTTCGGTTTTACAACCTGTACCCTGTTCAATACACTGCCTGTGCTATCCTGGCTCACATTGTTAGCAATTTCGTGTTTCATACAGTTGAAGAGGCGTTGCATGGAACTGCATTCAGTTCAGCATTTCACTTTGTGTTAGACTTCAAAACTGTGTCAGAATGTGGAAAAATTGGAGGTACGGAGTTCAAGCAATTTACAGTCTTCGTACTAAAGCAGCTGGCATACATTCCTAATGTTGTGTTGTCAGATTCCGGCCTGCTACTTTTGATTAGCATTTTGTGACCCCTACCAACGTCTGCAAGTGAACAGCACGCCTGTACATCGTGGCCACTTGTTTCTATTGCTCTATTCGTCTTATCTGTCTTTAGATGCATTCACAAGACTGAGAAAAGACAGCACTAACTTCGTCGGTTCTGTATATCTGTCCATTCTTCCTTCTGTCCGCCTTGAAAAACTCGGTTGCCTCAGGACGAATTGATATGAATTTTGGTATCTGAAAACTTTTCGATAACCTGTCGAAAAATTCAAGAATGTTTGGTAGTCTGAGAGGAATAGGGAGTATTTTAGACGAAAGTCTATGTGAATTTATGACAATATTTCTCTGAATACGTCTTAGAATGAGAAATGTTTCAGACAAAAAAAATTTACAACACATTTTATTTTCAAAAATATATTTTCCAAAATTTGTGCCGTTTATGTGATTATGTGGAAAAAATACAGTGGCAACAAAGCGGCAGCGGACGACAATATAACACGACGCAGAAAAGGCGCGCCTTGCAAACTGGATAAAAAAGGATGCAGACAAAGGCATAGAATATGTAAAACTTATTGCTTTTCTGCGCTAACAATTGTCACACGAACGCGCCTTCGTGGTACCTTACAAGTGCTGTGTTTTGTTTTTCACTAATGTGTTAAACTCAGCAGTTGATACACAATTTGAACATCTCACATACACATCAGCAACACGCGGCAGAAATATACACCTGTGGCTGGGTCACGTGGATGTAAGAAAAGTTACTGTGGTTTTGGTATTACGTATATTATTAACTGCAAACGTGCCAAGTTAATTCATGACAAAGTGTAATACCGGGGAACGCCACACTGCCTGCCGTCAGACTATATGCTGTGAGTGTACAGTGAGGAATGGAGTGGGGTACAACAGCAGTTGTGTTTACGTAGCTGAAATGTTCTGCAGTAAGATAAGGTATATATATACATATCTTGCATGTTTTGTTGCGTTTTTCTCTTCTTATACACAAATTAATCCTTCCACTTCAGTTAGATATTTTTCGTGCAAGACGCTGTTTATATTTCACTGTGTGAATTATGTTCAAATATACAGTTTACAGGTTACGTTATATAATGCAAATCTTTCTCGTCATTCTTAACATTACCAGTCTTATCTGTTCGTAATAACTCGTAAATTTTCGTGGAGAATTTACCTACAGCTTAGTAGGTCTTATTCTTAAGAAAATTATTGACTATCATCCAATGTTAAACTTGGTTCTTATTGGCCACGAGTTATCGTGGTCTTTTACAGTAACTTCACTAGAATAATGACAATTATATAATATATAGATATATAAATAATAAAAATATAGGTATATATATATAGATAGATATATAGATAATAAGAACTCTTAGACAGCTGACGGACCTTCACACTAGTAGTCTAAGGCGCTAATTGATAATTCGTACTTTTCGGGTGGAACTGGGACTTAGGTCAGCATCACAAAATTATAGAATACCAAATGTACAACCTCAGGTTTGTTAAACCGGTCGGCGTAAAATTTAAGATTTCTTTCCTAAAAAAATATTTATCATACAGAATGATAGAAATCATTCTGATTTTCATCCGGAAATGGTAGTCCTTGGATTCGAAATCAGACTAACTTGATAGTGTAAATATCTTAGAAAATGTCCATGGGAAGAAGATGTAGAAGTATCTGGATGATGATATTAAAGTCGATGTATAAGAACCACGGTGTGTGTACTGGATCCAGCTGGCTTAGAATGAAGTCAAACGGTCGGCCTTCGTAAAAATACAAATTTAGTTCCGTACGAGGGTGGAATGTGGCGATCGGTGCAGAATGAATGCAATTAGGACTGCAACTTATTTAAATAAATCTTAACGTTTAATGTTCATGTGTCCGTGCATCGTAATAATATTCTGGTATATCATTCCAACTAGATGCACAAGTCACTGAGTTCATTTAATCTGATAATTGCTCTACATGTTTCGGGCGTCACTATCACCCATCTTCAGGAGCACAAAACAACTACATCTACAGATTGGTTACCAGATGCTGTAGATGTAGTTGTTTTGTGCTCCTGAAGATAAGTGATAGTGACGCCCGAAACATATAGAACAATTATCAGATTAAATAAACTCAGTGACTTGTGCATCTAGTTGGAATTATATACCAGAAATCGTAACGTGTTACCGAGAGTTATTAGTGACAGATTGCATTAAAAATTTTGGACTTTGTTTCTGTTTTCTATAGAAGCTTATATTAAATTTATTTTTAAGCCAACATGTTTTAATTTTAGTAGGCACTGAAGCTGAACTGAATTACTTGATGATCTCCAAACGTTAGAAAAGCTGTGCGTCTGATATATACATATACTCGTATTTTATCACAAATTAGCATTTAAGAACTATACACTCCACCTGAACTCTTTATCTGTACTGTGTACAGTTTATCAGTTTGATAAGTAGGACAGGTACATGACAAATCGACGACGTTGCAGAATTTATCGTCTCCTTTAGATCAAGCACGACATACAGAAATGGCTGACTATCTTTAATGTATTACCATATCCGACATCTCTCATATTAGCAGCTTGTGAATGTAGAACTGTCCTGTACACAACTTGAAGACGCATACAGTTTCAAGTTACAACACGATCGTCTTTTCTGTTGGTGCTATGTCGTTGTTGGTTTTCAATTTCACGCTTCGGCCGGTTTATCCCCGGCACTCATTGAATAGTAGGCTGTGTGGGTTCCATATCCTATTTGCATTGTTTGAAGGAGAGAAAAGCCTCTTGCCTTTCCTGGGAATATAACCAAGGCTGCTCGGTTTTACAACGGTTTTACAACCCGTAGAGCGGGCACTGTCTTGATTGTGCTAACAGAGCGGGCACTGTCTTGATTGTGCTAACAGAGCGGGCACTGTCTTGATTGTGCTAACAGAGCGGGCACGGTCTTGATTGTGCTAACAGAGCGGGCACTGTCTTGATTGTGCCAACCGAGCGGGCACTGTCTTGATTGTGCCAACCGAGTAGGCACTGTCTTGATTGTGCTAATCCAGCTCCCATTATTAAAAAATTCGTGGTTCGTGGTTTATGGTTCATGGTTCGTGTTTCGTGGTTTGTGGTTCATAAATGGAAAAGGTTTTGTATGTAACTGCAGTCAGTTCAGCGTAATACTTATTCTCAACCTACTACTTTTGGTTAGCAATTTGTGAACCCTGCCAGTCTCTGCAAGTGAACAGTAAGCTTAGAGATCGTGACCACTTTTACCTGCCTATCTATTCATTGTATCTCTCTGTAGACCTATTCGAAAGTCTGCGAAAAGCGTCTACTAGCTTCGCAGTTTTGTGTGTCTGTCCGACCGTCTGTCCGGCCGTCTGTCCGACCGTCTGTCCTTCTGTCCGCATGGAAGAGCTCGGTGCCAACCGGGAGAATTTTCATAAAATTTTATATATGAAGACTTTTCGAAAATCTGTCGACAAGTTCAAGTATGATTGAATTCTGAGAAGAAAGCGAGTAATTTGCATGCAAATCTGTTTATACTTGTGATAACATCTCGCTCACTTGTCAAAATGAGAAATGTTTCAGAAAAAATTTGTAGAGAAAATCGGAACGTACTTTTTCTATTCCATAATTCTTCTCCAAATTCGTTCCGTTGAACAGATGGTGTGCAAAATGGCAGTGGAGCAAAACAAGCTACAGACTGCAATACAATACAACACAGAAAAGATGCGATTCGCATTCTGGATAAATAAGGTTACGGACACACACTAATGTATTGTAGTAATTACTTTTCTTCCACGCCAACAATGGTTACGCGAACGATCCTCAGTGATAACTTATACGTGCATTGCCAGTCTTGTTCAGCAGTATGCTAACTCAGCAGCTGATAAGTCTGCAAGTTTTTAAACATCCTACATACCTTTCAGCAACCTGCAGCAGTAATGTACACTAGAGTTTTGGTAACGAAGCCTTAACCCTTAGGCGACTAATGTCATATATATATATATGGAGCACCCATTCTTGAAGTTTCTAGATCACACACAACGGCGCAGCACAGTCGGTAGGACTCCTCTGGACGAGTGATCAGCTCGTCGCAGAGACCTCTACCTGACAACACACGACACTCACAACAGACAAATATCCATGCCTCCGGTGGGATTCGAACCCA
>Ga0268261_10001427_pt1 | contig 16400 bp, 17 predicted proteins | sample TergutNc150P1_FD_190353 | JGI IMG/M metagenome (GOLD analysis project Ga0268261, IMG submission 190353) | Nasutitermes corniger P1 segment gut microbial community from laboratory colony in Florida, USA - Nc150 P1 (SPAdes) (version 2) | ecosystem: Host-associated > Arthropoda: Insects >...
CATATATATGACATTAGTAGCCTAAAGGTTAATAATTTAACCCTTATCCTACTAACGTGGAGAAAATGGCGAGCTCCTAATAATGCCAGCAAATAGCAGATGGAATTTAATTCGGATTTTAAAGGGTTAATGTCCAGATAGATGTATGTCTCATTATCGCCAGGTATAAAACATTCGAGATCGTTCTCATCTACCGTCGCGATCGACTTATAGTGGACGGCATGCGTTTCTAGGATCGCCGTCTGCACAGGCTTGTGCGCGAAAATATCGAACTCGGTAGTTACAAACTCGACGACTCCACACATGATCGAGTAGCGACTGATGCGAATCACGAGAATATGTCTCTTTTTATAGTCTTGGAAGCCTTGCGTTTAGAAGAAGAAGAAGAAAAAGATTTTCGTTTCGTGATTCTAGCTCTCTTGGCCTTCTGCTTACGCGGTTTGCGGGAAGATGTCCTCTTTCTCTTACGTGCATCACCGCCGCGTAATTTTTAATAATATTTTGCGTCGAATCCGACACGTGTTTCGCCAACATGTCATCTGTCTGTGAGGGATTTTCGGCTATATCGGTCATGATCTTTCCGCCTGTGCGTAACGCTTCGCGTCCGAGGGACTTGGCACTGCTCCAGAGTACGGGTCGCACGGTCTTCCATAGACCTCGGGGAAAACTGCCGATACCATGTCCGCGCTGAACGAATGGCGGGACGGAATAGATCGGCCCGATGCCCGAGTCGCCGCCTCCTCCTCCGCCGCCCCCCGCTTGACGTATATAATACTGTCCTAACGGCGTCATACTTGGAAATGTAGGTGGGGGTATCGATGTCATATTTATGTATCAATGTGTAATGACTCGCCGAAAATGGACAGCCTTCAAGGGGGTCTTGCTATCTCTAAAGGCGATCTGCTCCCCGACAGATTTAGTATTTCGATACGTATGTCTCGAAACGTTTTCTATTCCACGGGTACATAATACACGTTCTCGTATAAAAACTCGCCACCATAATTGGTCGGCATGATGTCGAGCGTTCTCAGATATCTGACCATAGAGGCGCCTATACATTGTGGTGCTATCAGATCGCAATACACCAGAGCATGTGAATTATCTTCTACATCCGCCAGAGGTCCGATATCGAATGCCAGCTCGATGGCTGGGTAGGAGAGTTCACATTATCCCACCTCCCATTTTCGGACGGGTCGAGTTTTATAGGCTGCGCCAATTGTATCGTAAATGCCGCGATCTTGTCTGGGTATACTGTTTGAGAGGCGTTACTATACAGCGTGATATAGAAATGATCGCGATCCATTTTTACACAGACTGGATATCGCTGGCAGGAACCCAAAAATCAAAGTCTGCACTATATCCTTTCCATCGAACCAGGTACTCTGGAATGCCGCGTCTAACCCTCTTGTCCAGTATTTTATCTATCTTATAAGTGGTCTGTTTCGTGACGCGAACGGGAACCAATTCTTCGGTGTAAAACCGGCCTTCGATCTCTCGACCTCGCAAGTCCTCGAGTTCGAACACGGGACGGGGGGTTCTGTGCACCACCTTACGTACTTTGAATATCTCGGTGGTGTAATTTTGTTCTCCGCCTTTCGCGAATTTCACCTTCTCCTTGCTGATGTGTACATGCTAGCCCTCCCGAAATTTTAGCTTGCCTAAACGTCGTGCTCGGTCCGCCTTCCCCTCATCTTATTCCAGACCGTTAACACGTCGGTGTCACGCACTTCGGCGGGTGCCATACCCGTGCTCGAATGAATGGTAGCATTGTACCCCTTAACAAATTTGGGCAGGACGTCTATATATCTATACGTATTCTTATGGGTGAAATATCTGTACAGTTTATTGTGCAGCGTCCTGTTGACGCGCTCCACGACAGCACATTTGACGTCGGGATTTCTACAGACTTGAAACTCGATCCCCTCACGTTTTAACAACGTTTGAAAATTGGTATTCAGAAACTCCTTTCCCTTATCTGTACGCACCCACGCGGGTCGTCTGCGTATAGGTTTCGTATATTTAGGGTCCTGTAATATAGACTCGAGTGCCAATGCAACCTCTTTTCCCGTCTTTGTGCGTAAGGGTATGCTATGCAGATACTTTGAAAACACGTCAATTACCTGCAGTAAATACCTATGATTGTCGTTATATTTCTTCACGGATGACAGATCCATACGTCGTCGATATTATTGACAGTGTACGGATTTCTCGGGAAGCGTTTTCTGACAGGGCGATGCATTGTATATGCATCTTGCGTCTCTAGCCAGGTCTTTATCTGGTCTGGGGTTTTCCGCTTTATCTTTGTCTGTTTACTGGGAGCATGTCTAACAGCCTTTCGAAGCTTGTGCGTGCCGGAAAGAGCTGACGGTGTAGCAGGTGTCTATCTGTTTACCGGTAGCTGCGTGTCTAACTGCCTGTTGAACCTTGTGTAAGCTGGAAAATGCTGACGGTGCAGCAGGTTCGGAATACAGTCTCCGCAACATGGCGATCTAATACGATACCCACTCGCGGCGTAATGAGGCTTCGACACCGCTTTGACGCGTGCCTGAAAAGAGCTTCGAAATAACGTCCCTAAACTTGAGATCTTTGGAAGTGCGGATGTTAGCGTCGGGGTCATAACCCTCCAAATGCGCATTGGTCATCTCCAAAATCGTCTTATATTGTTTTAGATCATCGGAGGTGAGCAATTTTTTATCCACCTTCCTACGCGTCAGGAGCTCCCACGGACATTTTGTAGCCGGGAACTCTATCTCCTTAATATGGATATTACCGTCCCGATCCACACCGACCTGCGAATCGCCGATCATGAAATCGTCGCCAACTCTTCGGATACCGTACTCTGTATCGAGAAAGCGCCTTTTAGATTCGTACAGATATGGGGACACGTACGGGCTGGCCAATTCGCCTAGAGCCTTCGCACCGTATTCTAGTACGTCGGGTGCGACTCGGGGGTCTTCATTATCATCATCATTATCGTCGTCTCCTTTTTCAATAGAGGGCGGTGGCGACGGAGTAGACGTCTCATAAATGACATCGCTAGATTTAGACGGAATCGGCGTGGCGTTTTATATTGTATATGATGTTTCGCCGGGGTTGCGGGAGTTTCGGATTTTATGTTACGTTTCGCGGGGGTCGCGGGACCGAGTTCTGTCTGCGTACTCACATGAGACGCGCTGAGATTAGGCGAGGAGGAGGTCGGTAATACTTGCTTTAAGAAATCGGCTACAGCCTTTATCTGTCTCTTTCTCTCGACATCCGCCTCGTGAAGTTTGGCCTTTACTTTAAACCACTTATCATATTCACGTCTCGCTGTGGCACGTGCTGTAACCCACCTATCATATTCACGTTTTACCATACCTTTCTTTTCTTCGTGTTCTTGACAGACCGTCGTTTACCGCCATGTTTCTTTCCGGCCCCCAGGGCTTTCCGAGCCATTTTAGGCGGAGGAGGAGGGAGTCGGCTGACACTGTTATTGCTCGTGATAGTTTTTAGGTAATCGGGCGATACGAGGTACATTTTACGTGACATTTTTTCCAACGAGTCTCGCGGCTTGAATATCAGACTGGCGATATTTGGCAACACCGCGTCTGGAAGAGGGAGCAAGAAACCGCCTCGCTGAACTATGGTCTTTTTATTGACAGATAGCGACACGTGCCTATAGGCTAGCTTGCGTAGGAGTACCCTGTGTTTTCGCAATTTCCTCTTCTGACACGGTGTCAACTTGACGTTACGTCGCAACAAGTTTAAAGAGCACTCGCTTAGAGTTTTCAAAATTTCGCTCTTACAGTTTGCGAGTTTAGCTTTATGTAGTTTAGGATCCGCCGTCTTTAATACTTGCAGAGTGTGGTAAAACGATCTTATCCGCTTCATCACCCGTCGTCGTCGGTACGTAGGCGGATATTCGTCCGGAAAGACGTTGGTTCGATACCGCAAGCGGTCCTCTGTGTCTTGCGCGAAATCTAATATGAGATAACCGTGCGGTCGCTCGGTAGCATCCAGATAAGACTTGTATAAACTATTGCTGTCTTCGGGATGCACTTGTCGCGCCAAGTATAGAAATTGACTCTTGTCTCTGACGTTCTTTAAGGCGACGGAATATTTAGCGTTAAGCGATATGTCTCGGCAGAAACGGCCCTGATAAAACAGATTCTGAGTTATAAGAATAACGCTGATATTCCTATGATGACTACCCTTCGTAAACAGGTCACATAGTCTTTCGAATACACTTCGTTCAACAGGTCGTCGAGAATTATGAGACACGGTTTACCGCGGTCATTGCCAAAATTCTGAGGTACACCCTCGTGAAAACTAACGACGTCCTTATGTAGAGAGGCCAACTGTCGTCGGGGAACGGCAGACTTGTCGTTGTAACACCAGATGATTCCACCGCTAAAATCCGGTTCCGTACACAGAGAATCGAGATGTTGCAGAAGACGCAAGGTAAATGACGACTTGCCCGATCCTGTCGGGACCGCTCACGATGCAGGTAAAATGATGTTTGAACTTCAGATCGACAGCCATGAAAATGACATCTATCGCTAAATGTACCCTTATTTATACCCGAACGGAAGTGACATATTGTCATTTAGGCGAATGCGCTTCAGAAAGGAGACTATATATCTTGTCTTCGGGTTCGGTAATGATATTGATTCTACCGTTACCCCTCTTAAGCTTAATCTTCTTATCTGTGCGTACGGCGACGGTCTCAGCCTCGTCGCCATTCAAAATCATTTCTTTGATCTTGGTAAAATTGACGATTTGCGAGGCATTGTAATTCAGAGTTATTCCTCTTACTTTACAGGCCGTCTTGCTCCCTCCAGTGGCAGGATTAAGCGTCCTGTAAGCGTAATTTTGTGGACCCGCCCCTACATACTCCGCTATGTATTCGTCAGGTTTTAGCTCTGACGTCATAACCCCCAAACTATCACCAGTTTGGATGAGAGTGGGTTCGTCTTTCGGTTGCACATACATCACGGAATCTGTATCGCAGTACAGAGCCTTATCTTGGAGCGTGTCCAAGTAGCGATACAGTTGCATCCAGTCGTGACGTAAGCCCCGATGACCTCATTGGTATGACGTAGGTTCGGTATGTGTTCCTCCTCGGCATAGTGCCAGCTCAGCAAGACAACGTGATCGCTAGCGAATAACAAGGACGTCACCTCGATGCCAGGAGTGGAGAGAAACCTGTACAGCTCTTTCGGCTCGGAAATCATTTCCGTTTTCGTTCTATTATTTCGCTCCGTCAACTTGCCCACATACTGTTAAGACAGAGTTTCGCCAAACCTCGTTTAGCCGGGTTGTGTCTGATAACGTATTTATCTGGACGGATCCCCTCGATTTTCCAGAACGCATCGATGTAGCTATTCTCATCGTCCGGGGTTCGAACCCAGCTAGGATAACCACTAGCTTCTGCCTTCCACTTCAGAAACGTATCTATGTATGCTACGAACAGTCCTCCGTCAACCGTCTTGCGATTGTATTGTGTGACATGATATTCATAGATCTCATAAATTTCGCGAATTCTATAACCTTTCTGGAAAGCCAGCCGAATCTCATCTATGACCCATGTGCCCGTCACAGCTCTCTCCTCATCTGTGTCGTGACGACATTCGCCACGCATATTCTGCTCGACGTCACACGACCTACACAAGCAGAATAATAATTTCTTGTTGTATCGAAACGGCAAGACAGGGTCATACAGACGTTTCGGCGGCACGATCGAACATTTCATGAGGCCCTCCATCTTTAGACAGGCAGCCACGTCTTTGCACGTGTCGCCCACATGAATTGTTGGGTGTGCGACGGGATATTTTCCATATTTGCAGACGTAAGGATATAAACTCATTATATCACAATACCGCACAGTCTCTTGCTCGCTCGTATTATGGTATAGACATATGGCCTCTCTTCGACCCCCATACAGAGCATCTCGGGTATTAAGAGCGGTTTGTTGTACTATGGGATGCGTCAGCAATTCAGGCTTCTCGTCCACCATTACCTCCCGGTCAAAGTCGCACTCCCACGCGATCTTGACTTCATACCCTGCCTGTGTTATCTGATCTATTCCTGTCATAGTGCGCTCGTAGCGGTCGGCCAACGTCTCCTTACTCTGTGTAGGAACGTCTCGGAAAGGCTGACAAGTATGGCCGTGGACGTAGCAACCTAAAAATTCGTACACGATCCTCGTCTCTTCACAGTACGCGTCTACGCTGAAATTTGGTAATTCGGGAAGTCTATATTCGAGGCCGTTTCGAGCATGCTTTATGTGATAGTTGTCGACTTGTTGCATGTGCAACAACCACATAATAGCTTTCTTGCTGTAGTTCTTATTACAGCTGTATCCACCCGTGGGAATCAATCCGATGGTCTGCGGCTTTAGGAACTGCTTTCTGAGCACCTTATTACACGCAGAGGCGATGGTCACCGCCTCGAGAAAAACGTCGATATTACCGATTTCCATGAAATCTCTTCGGAATATCTGACATGCTTCCCGCAGTACGGTGACGTCATTTTGGCAGTATTGTTCCAACACTCGCCGGTTATCAAATACCTCGTCTCTCCGCTCCTCATACCAAGTCATAAACTCCCTCCTCTCTGACTCTTTCATCTCATCGGCCCCGAAATTCGCGATATCAGGCATCGGTCCGATATAGTCGAGATTAGCGCTAGTGTTAAAATAATGCGGTTACCACGATTTCGTGACAACTAACCCGAAGGCCTCGGGTAATTTACGCAGAGGCATCGGCAGATATGACGCGCTATCCAAGAAACGCATGTGTTCAATCTCCATACTGACAATTTTCAATCCGTTCATAATCAATTTAGGCTTCCATTTTAACAAGATGGCTCTATTCAGGATGAATTGAGCGTCAAACGCTTTGGCATTATGTGCTATCGCCACAACCTTCTACCAAGGTCGAGGTTCACAAAGATAAGATAGCATATCACCCACTGGATCTTCGAAGAACGAATGTTTTCTCTTTCCGCAACGCGTACAGTCCGTATTGATGTCTGGCTTTGTCTCACACAGCGAACAGAACTGTTGCAAACTAAATTTGGAACATGCATCGTTGCCGAATCTGTGAATTTAAAATCTTATGTTGATTCGAAATCGTAAAATACGAATAAGACGTCATCACTACTAGGCAATATATTCGCCAAAGGTCTCATATAACACAAATGACCTACTTCTTTGTTTTCACCGCAGCATTCGCAGTAGGGTTTAAAACATTCGTGTTTTTTACGTGTCAGCAAAGCACCGCATTTGGCACAATTCCTTTTCTGCGTGCATACGGTCTTTCCCCGCAGCTTCTTTGTCTTGTGCCTGTCATAACACGTCTGACTTTTGAATGTTCTGTTACATACGGCGCACGGGATTCGAACCTGTGACGTTATGCATGGCGGTATAGAATTGCAATCACTACATGTCTGCTGGCACCTGTGTTCAACGTCTCGCTCACATCCCTTATTACAGCCCTTACAGACACGTTTTAGCCATAGCACCAGTTAGGTTCACAATCACGTGATAATGTCGAGTGCGGTCGTCATACAGTAAATTAATCCTGTTCTCAGATTCTATCCGGCCGTCGAAAATTATATCATCACAATGTAATCCCCCGTACACGACAATTCTTTATTCTATGAAATGTTCTTGAAATCGTGTTAGTTCGGGGATGCCTCCCCCTTTTGTCAGATCAATTCCTGTAATCTCTAGTAAACGGTCAACCCTAGGGCGAATTTTACGTCCCTGACGAAATGCTTTATAATCGGGATCTTTCGTCAATTTTGCTATGGCTATAACTAGAGCGTGAGCCAAACATTTTTCTTTCGCTTTTACCTCTACGATGCTCTTTTTCAAATGCGCCATGACAGACAGCGATCTACCCTTCGACTTCACTCCGCCAAAACCTAGGGCATCCTATTTGAATGTACCTCCACGATCCTGTTATCTAGAGCGTTGAACCGAGCGTTGGATTGGGCTACCTTTTCGAATACGCTCCAAATTCCATTTTCAGACAATTGATCTTTCCTTCGAAAACTGATTCCGATTTCCCTATCTTGTAAATTGACTTCGTTGCGAATCGTTATCCCTACCATGTCCGAGTCCGTGCAGTTGCGTACAGCATACACCACTAGATCAGTTACACTGGCTAGGAAATGCGATACAGGGTTCGTATCGCCTCCGACATGCGGAGACAGTACTTGAACTGTGAGCTGTGTTCCTACAGCATTGAGGCGCTGGTATCGCCTCTGCATTTCACCCTCTATTATGAACCTTGGCGGTTCTGCTTCATCCTCTGGAATCTCAAATTCCCTCTGCACCATTGTTATTCTAAAACAAACACGATACATTGTGTTACTAATACTGCTACTGATGTCAATAGACAATATAATCACCTCCAAAAGCGTTTGTATGAATTCATACACCTCGTCCGGATTGCTTGTCACATATGATGTCATTACATGTCTCTGTGGGCTCTATTTATAGTAAGGCATTTCAGACGGTCTTGCACGAAAGCATAAAGTTCTGCACACGTTGCGAGGGTGTGTCTCTTATTTGTCACGATTGCTGACTAAGCTCTATTTCTTACTTTGCGTAGGTTTACCCTTCCGAGTATTTAAAGGACGCCAACGCATAGAGTACACTCATTTTCCGTCACGTACTTCTTCATCGTAGCACCCACACAATGGCAGATGCTAGGGTAAACAAATTTCTCTCTCTATTATTCTGTGCATCCTGTTTTAAAGCCTCGCTCTCTTCCCACGCGCGTGTCTTAGCACGTTGATCACTTTTTTCGGACGGACCTCATTCAAAAATTTAAGGACGCCGCATCGACCGATGTTATTCCGATATCGGAGATGACTGTCGGAAGGAAATACCTCATAGAGTTCGCGCGACCCGTCAACACCAAATATGGGGCCACCGTACTTCTCAGCCTTCGGGACACAGTCAAAATTAGTGAAGGTGTTTCTCCCAAAACGATATAGCACGACCTTCAAAGATGAGGATTTGGAGATGATAGTTGAGGGGAAGCTAAAACTACACCTGATTTACAAAGGAAAATGTGAAGAGTCGGGGTCCTACCAACTTGTTATCGAATAGCGGACTGCCGTTTATTGTTCCAGATGTTTTAGAATAACTATAACCTAATGCCTGCCCCGCCCTTAGGCAACCACAACACCTCTACGCCAACACTGATAAAATTCATGTTGGAACGTGTACGTCAACCGCAATTGTAAAAACTGTTACTAAAACCTCTATACAAATTATTATTTCAAGTGTCTTTATTTCACAAATCTATCCTCAACATTGTACACCCCTTTGCCGATAACTAGCATGGTGCAACATGCACGTGACGAAACTGTAACACTCTCTGTCTGCACATTCCTATTACCTCCCACATTTCCTTATATGGATAATGTTACAATGTATATTCCAAGAACTGCAGCGGCCATCACCGCCAGATATCCACTCACACACCCCCGCCAGCCTCCTCCCACACTCCTACTAGCATAGCATGGACCAATAAGAGTCCACTATCTCTCTCCACGAGCGCAACTCGCACATGACATCACCACACAAGCCAAGCTGTACATGACATCATCGCTCGAGGTAAGGCTATCAGTACATGACATCATCGCGCGAGGCGTGCATCCCAGTCCATGGCCGGCCTGCCAGACAAAGCCCATAGCCACGGACGACAGCCATCTTAAATCAATACCAATCTATACGGAGGCATTACGTCAACCACACACACAAACATAATTAAAACAAATCCATTACCGGGCAGTCCAAGGCCGGCCGCCACAGCGACACTACCGCTCCTCACCGTCGCCATCTTAAATTTACCAATCTATACGGCGGCATGACGTCAACCACACGTATATTATAAAACACATCCATTACCCATCAACACCATATCCTTATAATACCTATACTTAGGCCAAGTCGGCCAGAACGTTAAGCGACATCTTAATTATACCAATATATACGGCGGCATGACGTCAACTCCTTACATATATGATTAAAACGTATCCTTTCCCAATCACTTCCATGTCCCTGTACCTATACATCAGCTAAGACGGCCGGAACCTCTGGCGTAGGGGGCATGGTGCCACCCTGACAAAATACCTAGCAAAAAGTCAAAAGCCCATTACTACGTATACGAAACCTCACGTCGGCACAGCCATAGCCCCCGCCACACATGGGCTCTATACTCTTAAATTTTGGGATCCAACTAAAAATGGGCAAACGACCCTTTTTTGGGCCCACGTTTGGGGGAGGTGCAATATACCACCCCCCATTTTTCTTTTTTTTTGGGCCCGGGGATATTGCCCATCGGCGGGCCAAACGCCTGCCCTTGCTACTAAGCTGGCTTAGGCATGGCCAGTCTGCAAAGTGTTGTATCATGCCAACATTAGAATGTGAACATGCCGTATCTGTCTCACATGGAGTGGTAGAGTGCTGTTTGGTTCACTGTGTTTACTTGCAATACTTATGCAGAATATGTATAATGGAAAAAATGTCAATGCTGCAGATGGTTTCGAGAACTGGTAGCCAATGGAGTTCTTGACCTGGAGCATGCATTTTTCTCAGATGAGGACTAGTTTACATGAAATAAGAAAGCAAGTAGCCAGAATAACAAATACTGATATTCCAGCAATCCCCAAGGCAAGTAGATGATTCTCATTTGCATAAGCTTAAAATTTGAGTCCAGTGAAAAGAGAAAGCGCGCAAAATCACGGCATTTGTATTTTTTAAAACAATTTATTCCTACAAATGTGTTCTGCTAACTGTAAATGTTAATTTATGTGAACAATCCACAGTAACTAAAAAAACTTAAAGGCAATACAGTGTTTGAGGATAAATTGCCAATATTTCAAGACGGGTACCATTACGAGTCAAGGAATATTTTCAGCAGGCATAAAGCCTACTTGGAAGCTGGAGATAAGCATTTCATGACTCTTCTATAAAATAAGGTGAGATGAACTGCAGTAAAAATATGGACTATAAACAAAATGCACAGGCAGGTTTCTTATGCAATACAGCTCCCACAACAGCTGCTATGCTGAGACCAGACATTAAACATGTTCTATAGCATCACATACATGTTCACCCTCCTGAAAACATAATTTTGTTAATGTCTGCATTTCAGACAGTAATTGTATCTATATGCTGATACTATTTTATTACACATCTCTAAATTATTAATCACTCTTTTGGTCAAAATGTATCCATACTGGAGTACATGTATCTTCCCCACGGCTACTTTACACACTACACATCATTCTATTTTATGTCATTTAATTAGATATACATGCATACTTTTATTCTTGCACAGTAATGATATTACACTCCACTGAGTCATGAAATTTCTGTCTAATATTTTGATGTATCATTAGAAAAATGTTTCAAATGAAAGCCGGGCATCACATGGAAGTTGGTAGTTATTCGATTGCCTAAATCAATTTTGGATACAGTGCAGAATAGTCCCCGCAAGTTTCCACTAACCGACACGCGTGGCGCTGCAGTACATACCCAAAATGCACCAAGCCGCCCACAATGCACCTTGCATCCTGTAGCCACCACCAATCTGTTGCTAATAGGATCGTATTGACTTCCTTGTGTTCGTTGTGAGTTGTGGAAATGGTTGCGCTAATGCAAGAGATTATTGCCAAGCACGAAGAGCGTGTGCGGAGCATGGAGAATGTGCCCAGGTGTTGTGTTTTCTGCCCTATAATGTTATTAACCTTTCGACTACTGCTTGTGTTTTCTTGTGATTGCTACCAACTAGCTTCTTTTTTTAATATCACGTTCCCCTCTGATCACATTTAGGTTAGAGTTCTAAGCTAGCTTTTTCTTTTTAATACCACGTTCCCCTGTGATCATCTTTAGGTTAGAGTTTTAAGCTAGCTTTTTTTAATACCACGTTCCCGTGTGATCTTCTTTAGGTTAGAGTTCTAAGCTAGCTTTTTTCTTAATACCATGTTCCCCTGTGATGATCTTTAGGTTAGAGTTTCAAGCTAGCTTTTTTTAATACCACGTTCCCCTGCGATCATCTTTAGGTTAGAGTTTTAAGCTAGCTTTTTTTAAATACCACGTTCCCCTGTGATCATCTTTAGGTTAGAGTTTTAAGCTAAATTTTTAAATACCACGTTCCCCTGTGATAATCTTTAGTTTAGAGTTTTAAGCTAGCTTTTTTAATACCACGTTCCCCTGTAATCATCTTTAGGTTAGAGTTTCAAGCTAGCTTTTTTAATACCACGTTCCCCTGTGATCATCTTTAGGTTAGAGTTTTAAGCTAGCTTTTTATACCACATTCCCCTGCGATCATCTTTAGGTTACAGTTGTCAGCTACCTCCTTTTCCTTTTCATAGCACATCCCTCCCCCTTTCGTCCCCATCCCTCCTTCCCATCGGGCATGTGACGTCACTCAAGCAGCGCAACAGCCGCCCGGGCAGGCTACACTTCCGTGGCGGAAATTCACGGAAATATGCCTGCTTCCGGTGGTTGTTGCGCTGGCGGCCATCTTTGCGGGGACGATTCTGCACTCGCTCCTCAATTTTATATGAATAAAATGAGACACTTTCATGGAAATTCTATGGCTAGATTTGAACATGGACTGACATACATCTAAATTAAATTAATCAGGTAACATACAGTATATATCCCCAGGATATAATATTATCAGAATTAGCCGAGAAATTTTGCAGGTGAAACATGCAAATGTACAGGCATATTTCAGTTTATAAGAAGCTGTCATAGGCAGGTGCTGTGTTTGGTTACTTACGGTATCTTTTTTGCATCAAGCACCAAGTGCGCCCTTTGGGTATAAAAGCAAAACCGCATGCTGTACAGTCTTAGCTTCCCTTTCACTAAGGGAAGATTTGTGGATCCTGTGGAAAAAATCCAGTATTGCTTGACTCAATACATGAAATGCTATAACTTTATATAATAGCATCTGTATTAATAATGACAACAAGAACAACAAATGAAGACACTTTTTTAATTGTAAGCATGCTCCATTACATTGTGTAATACTACATGCTGTGCGTGCTTAGGTCTATCTATTGTCCATTCTGTTGTATGAGTTCGAAATCAATTGATTCTACAAATTCACAGAACACTTTCGTATGTTTGGATATAAGTTCTTGTTTAATTTCCATCCATTCTCGTTGATGACTTAATTGAATGAAGGCACTTATTACTGGCTAGGCAGGTAAGTAGAAGGACAAAAGGAATATACATAAAATTTAATGTGGAAATGTTAGAATGTGGAAGACATAAGTGAGATGGATCTACAGTATTTCAATTGCTGTTAGGGGAAAAGAGGTTGTGGGCTTCTGCCTGCATCAGTTGGATTGAAAAGGCTCAGGGCTGATCAGTCTGCTCAAGCGCTGTCGTGACCTTACGTGAGACTGACCACTTTTAACAACGCAATCCTCTCACATAATTCCGCAATTACACTAGTCTGTATACGGTTATTAAGCTGATTCTGAGTGTGTAAATGTAAAAACATTACCAACCCCTGCGACAAAGAGATGGTGAGAATTAACGCCTACATGCCAGAATTCACTCACCTTTCCCCAGATTCTTTTCATTCATGGCTACGACACTAGGACAATCCTCGCGCTACGACTGGAGGTCGCACACTTCTTAGATATGTGGACTTAACGGAATTTTTGTACCAGCCGTCTCACTCCTCTGACACGTGCGGCCTTCACCCTAGCCGCTCCTACCACGGATTATCTGTTCCGAAGCACGGTATCGACTTGGAATAACTCGGCCCCCACCGGACGGAATTTATTAGCATCTGTAGATCAAATTCAGGTGTTTTTTACCGGACAAAACTAGCAGACACTTTAACACGAATCATCAATTTACTCGCCTTAAGCCGTACACATTCTTAACCTTGGCATCCGATGCTGCACGTGTACTATTTGTTTTTATTGGACAGAAGTCTGGTCACAAAAACATACGGAGTAACCAGCTCATGCGCAATAGGTTGAAAGTCGATCGCACAGTTGAAGCGCCGACAGGCGCCAAGGGTAGGGACAAGCAGTGAAGATCCACCCATGAGCCATAACTCGGGCTGATTTCGTTGAGGGTCTGTCAATATAATATTCAAATCATTGATACATGATACGGATCGAGGTTTTACATCATGAACCGCTGACTCATGTAGCAAAGTAGATTTTGTAAATAAAAAGCAAGCCAGGATTGTCGATTTTTGTGCGTTGTGGCCTTGATGCTTGCTAAGAATACCTACACATGTATCATACGTTTGTTTGTTCTCAGGAACTGTTGACTCATGTTGCAAAGAAGATTACAAGAATTAACAGCTTTTCAGGATTATCGATTATCTGTGCGTTGTGGCCTTCCCTATCGCGAATATCGCCACGTAATTCGCAGTCGGAACCCTGCCAACCTAGGCCCAATATTAGGAAGCTGGGCTCTGCCTGTCACAAGCCAGGACCAAATGGGGAGTGATAGAGGAGTAACACTTCTGTCAAAAAAACCTTGGTCCAGCTGGCTGCGGCTGGTAGACCCTGTAAGGGTCCCTTGCCAAGGTTACGGCGAAGACCGCAACGGCACAGATGGCGGAGTAGGGAGCCTACGGTACGGCAAATGTGGCGGAAGGGGCACCCATTTTCCCTGGGTAAAAGGGAATCTGCTGCCTGCAGTGAAGGGAAACTTCAAAGGCTAAGGGAGTAAACCCCGACAGAAAATCCTGGCCCTCCAAGTATGGATGGGGGCTAGATGGGAGTCCATAGCCATAGAGAAGGCAAACCATCTAAGGGAGCAAACCTGAAACAAACCCCAGTCCTCCTGGTAAGGGGTTGTGCGTGAGGTCAGCTCCCTCTCCACGGGAAAAAAACAAATTCTGTTAAAAACGCTCAACAAAGGAATGTCGGAAAGGCTCTTCAACGACGACGACCAAGGCATGTTAACAGGACTAAAGGAAATCAGTTGGTGATAGGAATATGGAACATACTAACAATGCTAAAACCTGGAAAGATGCAAGAAATAGCTGAACAGATACAGAATACAACACTACAAATAGTCGCTCTTCAAGAAATTAGGTGGAAAGTGTATGGACACATCAAGAAAAAAGATTACTCACTCTATTATAGTTGTAATCCAGATACAACAGGCCAATTTGGCACGGGCTTTTTGATTAAGAAAGAAATAGAGAAAAATATATTGGGACTTGAACCATATAATGAACGACTGAGCAAGTTGAGAATAAAAGGGAAATATCACAACTTATCATTAATATGCGCACATGCTCCTACGGAAGACTCTGAGAACACTGTAAAGGAACAGTTCTTTGAGGAACTACAAAGAATACAAGATCGTATCCCAAAACTTGATGCAACAGTACTCCTAGGAGACATGAATGCAAAGATTGGTTTAGAAGATGCCTATAGCTCAGTAACAGAAAAATATTCTTTGCATAAGGAATCCAACGGTAACGGTGAACTAATATGCGAATATGCGGCGGCTAATAATTTGTGTATTATGAGCACAAAATTTAACCACAAAAAATCCATAAAGGAACATGGGTTGCGCCAGATGGAAATACATGTAACCAGACAGATCATGTGTTAGTAAATCAAAATAAAAGCAGCATGATACAAGATGTTAGAACCTTACGAAGACCAACCTGCAATTCTGACCATTATCTAGTGAAAACTATGATTACACAGAAATTAATAAGAATGCAAAAAAATAGTAACAAAGAAAAAATGGAGCAGGAAGAACTTACAAAACAAAGAGAAATTAAATCAATACAGACAAAGTTTATACAACAAACTAGAAACTGCAGAAGAATCAACAAATCAAAGATTCAACACTGAATGCAGCAATGGAGGTGATACAAGACGAATACAAGGAACCTCGGAAAGAATGGTGGGATGATGAATGCAGGAAGGCAGTGGAAGAGAAAAATTTAGCCAGAATGAAATGTATAAACAGAAGAACAAGGATGAATCAGAATAATTATATGCAAAAAGGAAGACTGCTAATGGCATATGTAAAAGAAAGAAGGAGGAATGGATAAATGATAAAATAAAACAAATAGAGGAAGCAAACAAAAAATGAAACCCGGAAATTCTATAAAAACAGCGCATTCTTTAATAAAAACAAACCCAATTAATACCACTGTGTAAAGATAACATGGAGCAATAATATCAGAAAAGATCTTAGTATTAGAAAAATGGAAGCAATACTAGTAGTAGTAAGGGTGTCACTTTGGCAGCCGGAAGTGACGTCACAAGTAAACAAACCTAACCTTGAGCTCCCTTTCTTATGGACCGGAAGTGACGTCACACGTAAACAAACCTAACGTTTACCTCCCTCCCCTTGCCCTCAGGCGACAAACCTAACCCCCAGACAC
>Ga0268261_10001428_pt1 | contig 16397 bp, 23 predicted proteins | sample TergutNc150P1_FD_190353 | JGI IMG/M metagenome (GOLD analysis project Ga0268261, IMG submission 190353) | Nasutitermes corniger P1 segment gut microbial community from laboratory colony in Florida, USA - Nc150 P1 (SPAdes) (version 2) | ecosystem: Host-associated > Arthropoda: Insects >...
CTCTCTCCGTGTGACATTCCTGCTGTACCAGCCTACTTAGCAAATGGACTACTTCGTACGACCTTCTCACCCAACCTTGAATCAGGTGTATTCGTATGCGTATTTTCAGGTTCCTACAAAGTGCTTCCCGCAGCATAAACCCGTCAGCTGTTATGCTGAGTGTACCGTACTGACGACTGCGATAAAAACAGTAACAACAAAGAAATTTTGGTCGCGTTTCCCAGCTATAACAACTCCCTAGTTAGTGACAGCCCACGAGAAGTTAAAATCCAGGGTTTAACGTAACTCCCTGCGACTTTAAACGTACGTTCGGGTTTCCTTTCCCGGGCGAGTTTTTCATTTTGGCTCGCCGTCTTTGCCGTTTGGGGCATTCTTTCGCAAAGTGTCCCATGCCCTGGCACTCATAACACTGGAGTGCAGGCTTCAAATTTTTCCTATGCGTAGTTCCGAAAATTTTCCGCAACACATCCTCCCCATGGAGTTCGGGACATGAACTATAAAATGTCCTGACATTGTCAACAAGTCCTAAAACAACTACTTGAAGACAGTCAGTCTCCCACCAATGTCCAATCCTCGCTGATCCTATGATATTGGGGAAAAATTCCTCCCGTGAGATGGCTGATTCCGTACCTGACCATTTAGGAACGCGGGATACCAAAGAAAAATCTTTGTGGACAGTCGGGGGTGTTGTGGACAAACGCTGTCTTAAGCGTTGAATTTCTACTTGTGCTTTACTAAATTCGAGTATTAAGCGTGCTTCCGTGTTCATCGTGACTCGTTAAATTTTACATGTATACCTGACCTAATTCCTCACCAATGATAGCTCCAATATCAATATCTCCAATACAGTACTTGTTACTCTGAAAGTTGCCGTACTAACGTGGTGCGTGGAAACCGAATCAATGCTGCTAAAGCTAACTGATTAAAAGAACCACCGCTGCAAACCAATGTAATGTCCCGGGTGTCGTATTGTTACCCGTGGCCACTAATGAAATGCCATGGAGGATGTCTAACCACTGGTGACACCAATGTAATGCCCAGCGGTTAGTAAAACACCGCTGCCAGCAATGTAATGGGTCAGGTGTCTCGTGAGAATACCCGATGCCACTATTGTAACGACCTTGGGGTTCGAGAATTACTGGAGTCACTTACGAGTTGGCCCTGAAGGGTCGGGTCGTGGCCGATGCCACGATAAGGTAGATAATGCTGCCACCAACCAAGAGATCTTGGTACTAAACGAACCTGGAGTGGTGAGGGGTCAATAATTGATATGCGGATAACAAAGCAATAATTGTATATTCTATGGTGACGTGAATAGAGAGTAAAATGATGAGTACAATGAGTAATAATTGATAAGGCTGTCACACCTCTACAGGTTACACTGGGGGGGAAGATTAGATCCAAAACGTAATTTAGTGGTAAACGAGTACCGTGGACCAGGCGAGTGTTATCAGCGCGACTTACCTCCAAACAGTGGGAGTGCAGCGTAGAGGACGAACATCTGAGCGTCTGCTTTCTGTTAGGTGTAACTTCGTAGCACACTGCCGTAGTGGTCGTTGGTATAGTGACGTAGGTTTCACCACAATTAGTATCACGATGAGGCCTAGTCTGACGGACTGAAGGCCGGAAGAATGGTTCAGGCCGGAACGATTCTGGGCCGTTTTCCCTCAACTTTTAAAGGGAATAAAAGCTGAGTCACGCATTTTTGTATCAATAACACACAAAATATCACCGCGAGGCAACCTTGGAATGTGTGACAGAAAAACAAATATGCGCTAAGTCAGCATGCAGCAAAACGATAACAATTATGCGAGGGTCAGCGTAGTGAGCACATGGGATGACGCCATGGTCACTACAGTACAGTTCATATAACTGGGTACACAAATCAATAACGATAATAGCGTACGGTTTATATACATTGTCACGCCAATCAGTAACTATAATAGAGAACAGTTCATATACCTGGGCAAGCAATTCATTAACGATAATAGAGTAGGTTTCATATAATTTTGCACGCTAATCAGTAACGATAATAGAGTACAGTTCATATACCTGGGCACGTTAATCACTAACGATAAGAGTGTACGGTTCATATACCTGCGCACGCTAATCAGTAACGTTAAAATAATACGGTTCATATACCTGGCACGCTACTCATTACAGATAATAGAGTACAGATCTTATACTTGGGCACACTAATCAGTAATGATAATACAGTACGGTTCATACACCTGGGCACGCTAATCAGAAACGATAATAGAGAACGGTTCATATACCAGGGCACGCTAATCAGTAACGATAATAGAGTACGGTTCTTATAACTGGCCACGCTAATCAATAATGGTAATAGAGTAGGGTTCATATACGTGGGCACGCTATTCGGAAACGATAATAGACTACGATCACATACCTGGGCACGCTAATCAGTAACGATAATAGAGTAGGGTTCATATACCTCGGCACGCTAATAAGTAACGATAATAGAGTACGGTTCAAATACCTGGGCACGCTAATCAGTAACGATAATAGAGTATGGTACATATAACTGGGCATGCTAATCATTAAAGATAATAGAGTACGGTTCATATACTTGGGCACACTAATCAGTAACGATAATAGAGTTCGGTTTTATTCCTCGGCACGCTAATCAGTAACGAAAAAGTTTACAGTTTATATACTTGGCAACGTTAATCAATAAGGATAATAGAGTATATTATATATACTTGGGCACGTAAATAATTAACTATAACAGTTCATTTTATATACATGGGCACGCCATTCATTAAAGATAACAGAGTGCAGTTTGTATACCTGGGGACGACAATCAGTAAAGATAATAGTGTTCAGTTTCTATACCTGGGCACGGCAATCAGTAATGATAACAGGGTACATTTTTTATAACAGGGCACGCCACAGTAATGATAAAAGAGTGAAGTTTGTATACTTGGGCACGCCTATCTGTAACAATAATACAGTAGAGTTTGTGTAGCTAACACGCCAATCAATAATAATTATAGAGTACAGTTAGTATACCTTGGCACGCCAATCAGTAAAGATAATAGAGTACAGGTTGTAGACATGGGCACGCCAATCAGTAATGATAATAGACTAAAGTTTGTATACTTGCCACGCGAATCAGTAATGATAGTAGTGTACAGTTTGTATACCTGGGAACGCCAATCAATAATGATAATAGAGTACAGTTTGTATAACTTGGCACGCCAATCACTAATGATAATAGGGTACAATTTTTATACCTCGGCACACAAATCAGTAATTATAATAGAGTACAGTTGTATACCTGGTCACGTCAATCAGTAATAATAATAAAGTACAGTTTGAATACTTGGGCACGGCAGTCAATAATGATAATAGGGTACAGTTTATATACCTGGGCACGCCAATCAGTAATGATAATAGAGTACAGTTTATGTACCTGGGCACGCCAATCAGTAATGATAATAGAGTAAAATTTATATACTTGGGCACGCCAATCATTAATGTTAATAGAGTAAAATTTGTATACTTGGGCACGCCAATCAGTAACGATAATAGAGGACATTTTATATATCTGGGCACGCCAATCAATAATTATAATATTGTACAGTTTATATACATGGGCACGCCAACCAAAAAAGATAATAGCTTACAGGATATATACCTGGGCGTGGTAATCAATAATAATAGTATAGTACAGCCTATACACTTGGGCACGCCAATCAGTAAGGATAATACAGTTTATACACCTGGGCACGCCAATCAGGAATGGTAATAAGGTACAATTAATATGCCTATGCACGCCAATCAGTAACGTTAATAGAGTACAGTTTACATACGTGGGCACGACAATCAGTAACGATGTCAGAGTACAATTTATATACCACGGCACGCCAATCAGTAACGATAATAAAGTACAGTTTATATATATATGCACGTTAATCAGTAAGGATAATAGAGTACAGTTCATATACATGGGCACGCCAATCAGTAACGATAATAGGGTACACTTCATATACCTGGGCACGCCAACATGTAATGATAATAGACTACAGTTCATATACTTGGGCACGCCAATCAGTAACGATAATAGTGTTAATATACTTGGGCACGCCAGTCACTATCGTTAATAGAGTACAGTTCATATACCTGGGCACGACAATCACTAAAGGTAACAGAGTACAGTGCATATACCTGAACACGCCAATCAGTAAAGATAATAGAGTACAATTCATATATATGGGCACACCATTCAGTAACAATAATAGAGTACAGTTCAATGCCTGGGCACGCCAATCGGTAACGAAAATAGATTACAGTTCATATACCTGGGCACGACAATCAGTAACGTTAATAGAGTACATTTCATATACCTGGGCACGCCAATCAGTAATGATAATAGTGTACAGTTCATATACCTGGGCACGCCAATAAGTAAAGATAATAGAGTACAGTACATATATATTGGCACGCCAATCAATAACGATAATAGAGTATAGTTCATATAACTGGCCACGCCAATCAGTAATGGTAATAGAGTACATTTCATATACCTGGGCACGCTAATCAGTAATGATAATAGAGTACGTTTCATATACCTGGGAACGCTAAACAGTAACGATCATAGAGTATGTTTCGTATACCTGGGCACGCTATTCAGTAACGCTAATATAGTACGGTTCATATACCTGGACAAGCTAATCAGTAACGATAATAGAGTACGGTTAATATACCTGGGCACGCTAATCAGTATCGATAATAGAATAGTTTTCATATACCTGGGAACGGTAGTCAGTAACGATAATAGAGTACGGTTCACAAACCTGGGCACGCTAATCAGTAATGATAATAGAGTAAGGTTCACATACCTGGGCATGCAAATCAAAAACGATAATAGAGTACGGATCACATACCTGGGCACGCTAATCAGTAAAGCTAATGGAGTAGGGTTCGCAAACCTGGGCACGATAATCAGTAACTATAATGGAGTACAGTTTACATGTATGGGCACGCTAATCAGTAACGATAATAGAGCACGGTTCACATACCTGAGCACGCTAATCAGCAAAGATAACAGAGTAGGGATCACATAACTGGGATCGCTAATCAGTAAAGATAAAAGAGTATGGTTCACATACCTAGGCACACTAATCAGCAAAAGTAATAGAGTACAGTTCAAATACCTGGGCACGCTAATCAGTAACGATAATAGAGTACGGTTCACATACCTGGGAACGCTAATCAGTAAAGATAATAGATTACATTTCACATACATGTGCACGGAAATCAATAACGATAAACGAATACGTTTCGCATATTTGGGCACGCTAATCACTAACGATAACAGAGTACGGTTTATATAACTGGGCAAGGTAATCAGTAACGACAGAAGAGTACGGTTAACATACCTGGGCACGCTAATCAGAAAAGAAAATAGAGTACAGTTCAAATACCTGGGCACGCTAATCCGTTACGATAGTAGGGTACAGTTCACATACCTGGGCACGCTAATCAGTAATGATAATAGAGTATGGATCACATATCTAGGCACGCTAATCAGTTACGATATTAGAGTACGAGTCACATACCTGGACACGCAAGTCAGTAACGTTAATAGAGTACGGTTCACTTATCTCAACACGCTAGTCAGGAGTGATAATAGTGTATGATGTATATACTTTGGCACGCTAATCAGAGAAGATAATTGAGTAAGGTTTACATACCAGAGCACGCTAATCATTATAGATAGTAGAGTATAATTTAAATACTTGTCACGCTAATCATTATCGATATTAGTGTATAATTTGTATACCTGGGCGCGACAATCAGTAATGATAACAGAAAACCATTTAGATACCGTGGCACGGCCAATCACTAATAATAACAGAGTACAGTTCGTATACCTGGGCACGCTATTCCGTAACGATAAAAGTGTGCAATTCATATACCTGGGCACGCCAATCAGAAACTATATTAGGGTTCATAAACCTGGACAATCCAATCAGTAATGATAATAGAGTAAAATTCTTATACAAGGGCACGACAATCAGTAATGTTAATACCGTACAGTTCACATACGTGGGCACGTCAATCAGTAATGATAATACAGTAGGGTTCATATACCTTGGCACGCCAAGCAATAACAATATTATAGTACGGTTCATATACGTGGGCACGTTAATCGATAAAGATAATAGAGTACGGTTCATATACCTGGGCACGCTAATCATTAACGATATTAAAGTACGGTTTATATACCTGAGCACGCTAATCGCTAATGATAATAGTGTAGGGTTCATATACCTGGGCACGCTAATCAGTAACGATATTAAAGTACGATTCATATATCTGGGCACGCTAATCAGTAACGATAATAGAGTACGGTTCATACACTTGTGCACGCCAATCCGTATTCGTAATGCAGTACGGTTCATATACAAGGGCACGCTACTCAGTAAAGATAATATATTACGGTTCATGTGCCTGGGCACGACAACCAGTAACCATAATAGAGTACGACTCGTATACCTGGGCACGTTAAACCTTAACGATAATAGAGTACCGTTCATATACCTGGTCATGCTAAACTGTAACGATAAAAAAGTACGGTTCACTTAACTGGGCACGCTAATAAGTAACGATAACAAAGTACGATTCATATATCTGGGCATTCTAATCAATAACACTAATAGAGTACGGTTCTTAAACCTGGGCACGCCATTCAGTAACGATAATAGATTATCTTTCATAAACCTGATCAAGCGAATCAGTAATGATAATAGAGTATGGTTCATATACCTGGAAACGACAATCACTAACGATAATAGAGTACGGTTCATAAACCTGGGAACGCTAATCAGTAACGATAAAAAAATACTGTTCTTACATCTGGGCACGCAAATCAATAACGATAATAGAGTAAAATTCCTATACCTGGGCACGCTAATCAGAAAGGTTAATAGAGTACGGTTCATATATCTGGGCACGCTTATCAGTAATTTTAATACAGTACCTTTCACATACCTAGACAAGCTAATCAGTAATGATAATACAGAACGGTTTACATACCTGGGCACGCTAATCAGTAAGGATAATAGAGTACGGTTCACATACCTGGGCACGCTAAACCGTAACGATAATATAGAAAGGTTCACATACCTGGACACGCTCTTCAGTTACGATAATAGGGTACAGTTCACATACCTGGGCACGCTAATCAGAAACAATAATAGAGTACGGATCACATACCTTGGTACGCTAGTCAGTATCGATAGTAGAGTACGGTTCATATAACTGGTCACGCTAATCACTAAAGATATTAGTGTATGGTTCATATTCTTGGTTACGCTAATCAGTAACGATAATAGAGTACGGTTCATATACATGGGGACGCTAATCAGTAACATTAATAGAGTAAGTTCCATATTCCTGGGCACGCTAATCAGGAAAGAAAATAGTTTACGGTTCATATACCTGAGCACGATAATCAGTAGCGATATTAGATTACGGTTTATATACCTTGGCACATAAATCAATAACGATAATAGAGTACGGTTCACAAACCTGGGCACGCTAATCAGTAACGATATTAGAGTACGGATTACATACCTGGGCACGCTTATTAGTAACGATAATGGAGTACGGTTATATACTTGGACACGCTAATCAGTTATGAAAATAGATTACATATTATATACCTGGGCACGCTAATCCGTAACGAAAATAGAGTGCGGTTTATAAACCTGGGCACAATTATCAGTTATGACAAAAGAGTGCAGTTGATATACCTGGGCACGCTAGTAAGTTATGATAATAGTATGCAGTTTTTACACATAGGCAAGGTAATCATTTATGATAATAGAGAACAGTTCATATACCTGGCCACGCCAATCAGTAATGATAATAGTCTTTATACCTGCGCACGCTAAGCAGCAATGCTAATGGAGTACGGTCCATATACTTGGGCAAGCTATTCAGCAATGTTAATAGAGTAAGTTCCACATACCTGGGCATGCTAATCAACAATGATAATATAGTACGGTCCATATACCTGGTCACGCTATTCAGCAATGAAAATAGAGTACAGTCCATATAACTGGGCACGCCAATTAGCAATGATAATAGAATATGGCTCATACACCTAGGCACGCCATCAGCAATTATAAAGGAGTATATTTCATATAAAGGGTCACACCAATCAGCAATGTTAATAGAGCACCGTTCACATACCTGGACACGCCAATCCGTAATGATAATTGAGTTCGGTTCATATACCTTGGCACGCAAAACAGCAATGATAATAGAGTACGGTTTATATACTTGGGCACGCTAATCAGTAATCATATTAGAGTAAGGTTCTTATACCTGAGCACGCTAATGAATAAAGATAATAGAGTTCGGTTTTTATGCCTGGGCACGCTAATCAGTAATGATAATGGAATAAGGTTCATATACATTGGCACTCTAATCATTAAAGTTAATAGAGTACAGTTCGTACACCTGCGCACGCTAATCAGTAACGATAATAACATAGGGTTCTTATACCTGGGCTAACTAATCAGAAACTATAATAGAGTACGATTCATATACATGGGCACGCTAATCTGCAAAGATAGTAGAGAACGTTTCATATACATGGGCACGTTAATCAGTAATGACAATAGATTACGTTTCATATATCTGGGCACGCTAATCAATAACGGTAATAGATTACGCTCCATATATCTGGCACGCTAATCAGTATCGATAATAGATTACGCTCATTTACCTGGGCACACTATTCAGTAATGATAATAGAGAACGATTCATATGCAAGGGCACGCTAAACACTAATGATAATAGAGTACGGTTCATATACCTGGGCACGCTAATCAGTAACGATAATATAGTACGGTTCATTACCTGGGCACGCTAAACGGTAACGATGATAGAGTTCGGTTTTGTACCTCGGCAGGCTAATCATTAACGGTAATAGAGTACAATTTATATACCTGGGCAGGTTAATCAATAACGATAATACAGTATATATTATATACTTGGGCACTGCAATCAGTAACGATAACAGAGTACAATTTGTATACCTTGGCACTCCAATCACAAAAGATATTACAGTAGAATTTGTATACGTGGGCACGCCAATCAATAATGATAATAGAGTACAATTTGTATACCTGGGCACGCCAAATATTAATGATAATTTAGTAGATTTTGTGTACTTTGGCACGCCATTCAGTATTGATAATACAGTACAATTTGTATACCTTGGCACACCAATCAGTAATCATAATAGAATACTGTTTGTATACCTGGGCACGCAAATCAGTAATGATAATAAAGTACAATTTGTATACCTGGGCACGCAAATCAGTAATGATAATAGAGTTCAGTTTGTTTACCTGGGCACGCTACTCAATAATGTTAATAGAGTTCAGTTTGGATACCTGGGCACGCCAATCAGTAATGATAATAGAGTACAGTTTTTATAGCTGGGCACACCACTCAGTAACGACAATAGAGTAAAGTTTGTATACCTGGGCACTCCAATCGCTACGGATAATACAGTAGAGTTCGTATACCTGGGCACAACAATCAGTAATGATAATTGAGTAAAATTTGTATACCTGGACGCCAGTCAGTAAAGATAATAGGGTACAATTTGCATACTTGGGCACGCCAATCACAAATTATAATAGTGTTCAATTTGTATATCTGAGCACGCCAATCAGTATGTATAATAGAGTACAGTTTGTATACCAGGGCACTCCAATAAGTAATGATAATAGAGTGGAATTTTTATACCTGGGCACGCAAATCTATAATGATAATAGATTTTGTATACTTGGCACGCCTATCAGAGATGATAATAGAGCAGAATTTATATACCTGGGAACGCCAATCAGTAATGATAATAGAGTACAATTTATATACCTGGGCACACCAATCTATAAAGATATTAGAGTACAGTTTTGTATACCTGGGCACGCCAATCAGTAATAATAATAGAGTACGTTTTATATACCTGGGCAAGCCAATCAGTAATGATAATAGAATACCGTTTATATACCTGCGAACGCCAACCAATAATGATAATTGAGTAGACAATTATTACCTGAGCACGCTAATCAGTATTAATAATAATATAGTAATATTTATGTATCTGGGCAAGTCAATCAGTAATGATAATAGTGTATATGATATATTCCTGTTCACACCAATCAGTAATGATAATAGAGTACAGTTTACGTACTTGGTCACGCCAATCAGTAACGATAATAGAACAAATTTTATATACCTGGGCACGCCAAACAGTAACGATAATAGTGTACAGTATTTACATATGCACCCCACTCAGTAAAGTTAATAGGGTACCGTTTATATACCTTGGCACGCCAATCAGTAACGATAATAGAGTTCAGTTCATGTACATGTGCACGCCACTATGTAACGATAATAGAGTACAGTTCATATATTTGAGCAAGCAAAATACTAAAGATAATAGTGTACCGTTCATATACCTGGGCACGTTAATTTGTAACGATAATAAATTAGGTTTCATATACCTGGGCACGCTAATCAATATCGATAATATAGTTCGTTTCAAATACCTGGGCACGCTAAACACTAACGATAATAGATTACGATTCACATACCTGGGCACGCTAATCAGAAACGATAATAGAGTCCTGGTCACATACGTGGGCACGCTAATCAGTAACGATAATAGAGTACGGTTCATATACATTGGGTGGCTAATCAGTAACGATAATAGATTATTGTTCACATACCTGGTCACGCCAATCAGTAACGATAATAGACTACGTTTCATATACCTGCGCACAGTAATCACTAACGATAATAGAGTACGGATCACATAGCTTGGAACACTAATCTGTATCGATAGTAGACTACGGTTAATATACTTGCGCACGTTTGTTCAATTACGATAATAGAGCACAATTTATATACCTGGGCACGCTAATCAGTAAAAATAATTGAGTTCTCTTTATATATCTTGGCACGGCAACAGTAATGACAACAGAGTACAGTTTATATATCTTGGCACGCTAAACTGTAAAGATAACAGAGTACATTTCATATACATCGGCAGGCCAATTAGTAACAATAATAGACTACATTTCATATACTTGGGCACGCTAATCAGTAAAAATAATAGATTAAATTTCATATACTTGAGCACGCCAAAAAATAACGTTAATAGAGTACGGTTCATACACCTGCGCACGCTAATCAGTAACGATAATAGAGTACGGTTATGTACCTTTGCAACTTAGTCAGTAACGATAATACAGTTCAGTTAATATTCCTGGGTAAGCTCTTCAGCAACGAAAATAGAGTACATTTTTTATACATGGGTACACAAATCAGTAATGATAATAGAGTACATTTTGTGTACATGGGCACGAAAATCAATAAAGATAATAGATTACTTTTCATATACCTGGGCACGCAAATTCATAAAGAAAAACAGTAAAGTTCAATCAACTGGGCACACAATTCAGTAAAGATAATATGGTAGAGTTCATATACCTGGGCACGCTAATCAGTAAAGTTAATAGAGTTCAGTTCAAATAACTGGGCACGACAATCAGTAACGATAATAGAGTACAGTTCATATAACTGGGCACGCAAATCAGTAACGATAATAGAGTACATTTCATATAACTGGGAACGCCAATCATAAAAGTTAATGGAGTAGATTTTGTATACTTGGACACGCCTACCAATAATGACAATAAAGCACGGATTATTTAATTGGGCACTCCAATCAATTATGATAATAGAGTACAATTTTGTATACCTAGTCAGGCCAATCAGTAATGATAATAGAGTATATTTTATATATCTGAGCACGCCAAATAGTAATGATAATAGGGTACAGTTTATATAAGTGGTCACGCAAATTAATAATGATCATATAGATCATTTTGTATACCTGGGCACGCCAGTCAGTAATGATAATAGAGTACAGTTTATATAGCTGGGCACTCCAATCAGGAATGGTAATAGAGTAGAGTTTACATAGCTTGGCACTCCAATCAGTAAGGATAATGTAGTACAGTTTATGTACCTGGTCACGCCAATCAGTAAACATAATAGAGAACAGTCCATATACTTGAGGTTCCAAACAGTAACGATAATAAAGTACCGTTTATATACCTATAAACGCCAAATAATATCGATAATAGAGTCCAGTGTATATAATTCTAGGCACGCCAATCAGTAACGATAATAGAGTACAGTTTATATACCTCGGCACGCCAATCAGTAACGGTAATAGAGTAGAGTTTACATACCTGGGAACGCCAATCAGTAATGATAATAGAAGAAACTTTATAAACCTGGCCACGCCAATCAATAATAATAATAGAGTAAAGTTCATATAAATGGGTAGGCCAATCAGTAACGATAATAGAGTACAGTTCATATACCTGGGCAGGCAAATCAGTAACGGTAATAGAGTACATTTTATATACATGGGCAGGCCAACTAATAATGATAATAGTGTACAGTTTATACACCTGGGCACGACAATCAATAACGATAATAGAATACAGTTTATATGCCTGGGCACGGTAATCATTAATGATAATAGAGTACAGATTACATAAATGGGCACGCAATTCAGTAATGATAATAAAATACAGTTTATATAGCTGGGCACGCCAATCATTTAAGATAATACAGCAAAATTTATTTATTATATATAATAGAGGAGAGATCATACACCTAGGCACTCTCATCCGTAAAGATAATAGAGAACTGTTCATATACCTGGTTACGCCCATCAGTAAAATTTATAGAGTACAGTTCGCATACCTGGTCACGCAAATCAGTAATGATACCAGAGTACAGTTCATATACCTTGGCACGCCAATCAGTAAAGGTAATAGAATACATTTCATATACACGGGCACGACTATCACTAATGGCAATACAGTACAGTTCCTATAACTTGGCACTCCAATCTCTTACGATAATAGAGTACCGCTTATATACCTGGTAACGTCAATCAATAACAATAATATTGTAGAGTTCATATACCTGGGAAAGCCAATCAGTAACGATAATGGAGTACAGTTCTTATACTTTGGCATGCCAGTCAGTAAGAATAATAGAATACAGTTCTAATACCAGTTCACGCCAAACACTAACGATAATAGAGTACAATTCATATACTTGGGCACGCCATTCAGTAAAGATAAAATAGTACAGTTCAAATACATGGCCACGCCAAGCAGTAATGATAATAGAGTTCAGTTCATATACCTGGGCACGTTAATCAGTAACGATAATATAGTACAGTTCATATACCTGGGCACTCCAATCAGTAACGACAATGGAGTACAGTTCTTATACTTTGGCATGCCAATTAGTAAGGATAAAAGAATACAGTTCATATACCTGGCAACGCCAAAAACTAATGATAATCGAGTACAATTCCTCTTACTGGGCACGCCAATCAGTAACGGTAATAGACAAGATTTCATATACTTGCACACGCCAATTATTAAAGATAGTAAAGAAAAGTTCATATACCGGGGCATGCCAAACAGTAAAGATAATTGAATAAAGTTGTAATACCTGGCCACGTCAAGCAGTAAAGATAATACAGTTCAAATACCTGTGCACACTAATCAGTAATAATAATAGAGTAGAGTTCATATACATGGGCACGCCAATCAGTTGTGGTAATAGAGTACAGTTCATAAACATGGACACGCCAGTCAGTAATGATATTAGAGTAAATTTCATATACCTGTGCACGCCAATCATTAATGATAATAGAATACATTTTATATACCTGGGCACGCGATTCAATAATGATAATAGAGTACAGTACATTTACCTGGGCACACCAATCAGTAACCCAGTATATGAACAATCCAGTTCATATACATGGGAACGACAATCTGTAACGATAATAGAGTACCGTTCATATACATTGGCACGCTAAACCGTAAAGTTAAATAGTACGGTTCATATACTTGGGCTTGCTAATCGGTAATTATATTAGAGTAGGTTTCATAAACCTGAGTACTCTAATCAATAATGATAATAGAGAATTGTTCATATACCTTTGCATGCTAATGATTAAAGTTAATACAGTAAGTAACATATACCTGGGCACAATAATCAATAATGATAATAGAATAGGGTTCATATAACTGGGCACGTTAATCTGTAAAGGTAAGAGTACGTTTCACATAATTGAGCACGCTAATCAGTAACGATAATAGATTACCGTTTATATACCTGTGCACGCTAATCAGTTATTTTAATAGACTAAATTTTATATAACAGGGCACGCTAATCAGTAAAGATAATAGAGTTCGGTTTATATACCTGGGCACGCTAATCATTTATGATAAGAGGGGACAGTTTATATACCCGGGCACTCTATTCAGTAATGATAATATAGTATAGTTTACATACTTGGGCACACCAATCATTAATGTTAATAGAATACAGTTTATACACTTTGGCATTCTAATCTGTAATGATAATAGAGTACACTATATATACCTGGGCACGCTAATCAGTAATAAATGTAGAGTACAATTTATATAACTGGGCACGTTAATCAGTAATGATAATATAGTCTAGTTTATTTGCCTGGACACGCGAATCAGTAATGATAATAGAGTACAGTTTATATTCTTGGGAACGCCAATCACTAATGATAAAAGTGTGCATTTTTTATACCTGGGCACACCAAACCGTAATAATAATAGTGTAAAGTTTATATACCTGAGCACGACAATCAGTAATAATAATAATAATAGAATACAGTTTATATAGTTGGTCACGCCAATAAAAAATGATAATAGAGTACACTTTATATACTTGGGCACGACAATCAGTAAAGATAATATAGTGTAGTGCATATACCTGGGCACGCCAATCAGTAATGATATTAGAGTACATTTCATATACCTGGGCAAGACAATCAGTAAAGATAATGGAGTACATTTCTTATACTTTGGCACGCCAATCAGGTACGATAATAGAGTACAGTTCATATACTGGGGAACGCCAAATACAAACGATAATAGAGTAAATTTCAAGTACCAGGGCAAGCCAATCAGTAACGTTAATAGAGTAAAGTTCATAAACCTGCGCACGCCAATCAGTAACGATAGTAGAGTAGAATTCGTATACCTGGGCACGCCAATCAGTAAAGATAATAGGGTACAGTTCATATACCTGGGCACGCCAATCAGTAATGATATTAGAGTAGAGCTCATATACATTGGCACGCCAATCAGTAAAGATATTAGAGTAAAATTCAAATACCTGGGCAAGCCAGTCAGTAAAGATATTAGAGTACATATCATATACCTGGGCACGCCAATCAGTAGTGATAATAGAGAAAGGTTCATATAACTGTGCACGCTAATCAGGTATGATAAAAGTGTACTGTTTATATACTTGCGAACTCAAATCAGTAACGACAATAAGGTACGATTTGTAAAACTTGGCACGCTAATCTCTTATGTTAATAGAGTGTAGTTTGTTATCCTCGGCAATCTAATCAGTAATGATAACAGATTACAGTCAATAACCTGGACACGCTAATCATTAATGGTAATAGAGTACAGTTTATATGCCTCGGCACGCCAATCAGTAATGATATTATAGTAGAGTGTATATGCCTGGGCACGCTAATCAGTAAAGGTAATAGAGTACAGTTCATTTGCCTAGGCACACAAAACAGTAATGATAATGGATAAAGTTATAAAAAGTTATAAAGTATATGCCTGGGCACGCCAATCATTAATGATAATACAGTACAGTTTATATGCCTGTTTACGCCAATCAGTAATGGTAAAAGAGTACACTTTTTATACCTGGGCACACCAATCACTAATGATAATAGAGTACAGTTTATGTACTTGAGCAGGCCAATCAATAATGATAATAGAATTTATATACTTTGGCACGCCAGGCGGAAATGATATTAGAGTAGAGTATATATACCTTGGCACGCCAATCAGTAAATATATCAGAGTACAGTTTATATACCTGGGCACGCTTATCAGTAAAGATAATAGAGTACAGTTTGTATACTTGGGCACGCCAATAAGTAATGATAATAGAGTAAATCCTGTATACCTTTACACGCCAATCAATAATGATAATAGAGTACAGTATTTATAACTTTGCACGACAATCAGTAATGATAATAGAGTACAGTGTAATGTTCAAAATTACAGGATTAATACTTTGGTCTGATAACTTCGAAAACTTGTTTCACAACGCTTGCCCCAGTTACGAAGTAAAGAATGTAGGAATAGACCGTCGTTTTGCCCGACGATCCAACTGTGTCAGCGCGACCCAGTTACACTCCGTGTATACCATATATGGAAATTCTGGTTAAC
>Ga0268261_10001429_pt1 | contig 16396 bp, 8 predicted proteins | sample TergutNc150P1_FD_190353 | JGI IMG/M metagenome (GOLD analysis project Ga0268261, IMG submission 190353) | Nasutitermes corniger P1 segment gut microbial community from laboratory colony in Florida, USA - Nc150 P1 (SPAdes) (version 2) | ecosystem: Host-associated > Arthropoda: Insects > Digestive...
TATATGTATGACATTAGTTGCCTAAAGGTTAATAATTTAACCCTTATCCTGCTAACGTGGAGAAAATGGTGAGCTCCTAATAATGCCAGCAAATAGCAGATGGGAATTAATTTGGGATTTAAAGTGTTAATGATGTCTGATGTGACGTTTCTTCTTTTGTTAGTTCCTTGAAAATGTGTTTAAGTATGAAATTTACAGAACATTCGATGCTTAGATTTTTGAAAAAGGAGAGTTTTGCGAAGAGTCTGTTACACGTAATTGCAAACAAGACTCCAACGTGAATTTCGTGGAAAGGGTATCCATGCAACTGATGTGGAGTTCGTGAACTCCATTTGTTATTTATCTGAGTGTTGATATACTGCCTAGATTTTGCAAAGCATCGTCATAGCGTGGTTTATCGGGTCCATCGTACATGGATCGTGACAACGAGTTACGGAAAAGAATCGCAGTTGCAATGTCAGTTCTTCTTCAGCACCGTCCTGGGCGAATGACTGTCCACAAATGATGTGGAGTGTTGTATCTTCAGCCTCATTTACTTTTTCTTCTTCCAATTGCATCTTGTTTCACGTCCGGTTTTAGATTGGCTGTCTTTTTCTTGTGTTTTGTATAAGTGACAGGTTTGTTTTTTTCCCTAATTTTTTGAAAGAATTTTGTGAAAGTTATTCATGCGCCGATCCTTGTTCTGTGGGATGGTGTATGCTGCCAGTCATTAGGAAGTAATGACACATTTTGTGGCTTCTGTCGTACTTTAATCGCTGCTTGTTCAGGAGCTGCTTTTTTGAAATTGATTATCTTGTAGGTATCTTCTGTACTGGAGTGAACTTCTAACGTCCGGAAGCAGTAAAGCAAGCAAATGACTAACCGTTTCCTGGTTTTACAAGCGACAGAACTTGTAGTTTCGAAATATAAATCCAAATTTGAATCTTGACATAATGACGTTGTAGATTTCGTTACACTTTTTAACCACTCTTGATGTTAAGGTTGTTCACATCTTAAGAGACAAAATATGACATTCAAATTGTACGTTACGTCCGACATTTCATGGGAGCTGTCTGGCAGACTGATCGGCGAAAGTTATGGAGGGACTGTATTAATATTGGAAAAAACAGAATTGTGATATGGAGCGGTTTCAATTCAAGAAGCTGAACGGGTGGAAGTTGACAACTTAAAGTGTCAAACATGTTTTTAGGTTAGTCCCCACGTTAGTGGGGGCATAACAATTGCTTGGGATACTGTCAGACAAAATATCAGCTAAAGAGATTTTATGAGACGTAAATGAAATCATTTTAAACCGTGGTTTGATTAATTGTTTTTTTTTCGGAATTTGAATATTACAGAAAATGGCTAAATTGCAGTGATTACAGTTTCCTTGCTAAATTCCTGCAGATGTTTTGGACAAAATAAGACGCACAGCTTGCAGACATTTCGGGAACAATTGAGGGTGTATAGAAAGTAAAATTAGTGAACTTGAAACAAACAGTGTTAAGAGAAGTACTTAGAATTGTATAGAGATATATGTAAATGAATTTAAGACAGAATTCCATCCTGGAGCTGACTTAGGAAATTATAATGTAGTGCCCCCGCTCAACACAATGCCTGTGTGTTATAATTATTGGGTGTAATGTGGTTAGGGTTTTGATTATTTGCCGGTAGCCAATCTGTAAACACTGAAGATAACAGCAAAATACAATAGCAGGGTAGTCGGAAATTTTATCTTCCGTAAAAAACGGATGAAATGCTTTTGTATTGTCGCGAAACGGACCTATTATCTCCGTTATATGTGTTTGTCTGCCGGTTTTTCAGCGTGGCTCCCATTTCATGTATTTCATTGAAATCGTATATTGGGGACTTTCGTGAAAATCTGTTGGGAAAACCCAGTTTGGTTAAAATCGGTCCAAAGTGCTGAGCAGTTAACTTGAAGCCCTATGGATGACCCAATGTTACCTGCGACATTATATCGCCATAAAAGCGCTGTCTTCCAGAGAAGTTGATTCAGGTTCTTAGTGTATCCGAAGAGGTATAAACATTACACGAAAGCGTCAGAATATCAAGCATGACTTACAGTACTTTCTTGTACTAAACTGACCAGGAGTGGATCCCCTAACGTTTGTAAACTGTATTTATCAACACAGACGTTCTCGTGATTGATCGGTATTTTTGTCACCAGATCGCTTGACACTGGATGGAATACCGCATAGGAGAAACTGTACCATTTGATTTTGTACACATCATCATCGAAACGATGTTGCCAACCTTAGGCAGTGTTGCAGTGCAACACAAATATGTGATAGTTATGCCAAAGTGGTGTTTACCACAATAAGCTGCTTATTGGTACCGACTGCTTACAGCTTTACGTACACGGAAGATCACATTTGCCATCGTCGGTTTTGTGAAAGTACGGAACAAGGCGGTGAATAATAGTAGAAATGTATTTTTGAAGAAACTATTTCTCATAGTGCAACAGATCGAATATTGGAACTGCTCCGTCCATTTGTATTGTTGTTACGTCACGGTTATTGCCTCCTAAAGAACATAAAATAAAAAATAGAACTTGTAATGTTTGAAGATAACAAACGAAACCGTAGGTCATGTCTCATATCGAAAGCAGGGCGCAGACATTTATGTAAGGAAGGAAACTTTTGATGGCGTAGTAGTAAAGTAAGTTGAAATAGGTTAATGACAAAGGATTTTGTTTAAATGTGAGTTTTAGATTTTGACTCTCCAGTTTGAACTTTGGCTCCAAATTGCTCAAGAAGCATCGTATTCAAACTTTAAATGTTTTGTAGTCTCTTTACCCACATTTGTCAGCTGTATTCTTTAATAATCAATATATATTTCGGCGTTAGATTTTCTCTCGTCCTGGCAGCGTCTCGAAACAAAACAGAAGTAACTGAAATTTTCTTCGCTTTGATAAACATTTAATCTGTAATGATCAAAGTGCCAAAAGAAACGCACGAAAAATTTCCTAATTGTCATCCGAAGTGAATTCAGTTCCAAATTGTTGACATGAATCAGTAAAACGGCCCACATGTTCTGCGGATTGTACACACGAACAGACCTGTACAATGTAACAGGAAGTGTTTTATGAAGGTACATTACCAAAGCATTTCACATGCGATGTGTTTCGCACTGAAAGTGCTGCAGCTGTATGAGAATACAAACAGTTTTAACTTAAAGGAATGTGATGGATCGAAGCAGGAATTGAAAGAAATTACACAGTGGGGAACAGATATATTTGTGTTATTTATTTAGGCCTGATAATTTAGCGAGGGAGCAGTGCGTTTGAAATGTTGGTTGGAATGACGAAGGGGAGCGTAAAGAGGATAAATTTAAATGGCTCTTGTAGTTGACTTTCCGTGCAATTCGTTTGTTTTTTTAACAACTTCTTTGTGCGATCCGAAGCCTTAGGCGTCGCCAGAGTGGAATTCAAACAGAAATTGTCCTCCTTTTGTAAGTCATTAAACATCCACTAACAACGCCGTGTTTCAACACACACGGCAGCGATTTACATCTCTATTTTAGTGAAGTTTTACACGGCAAATGTGAAAGGGAAGAAATGGACGCCCCTGAATGTGAAGTTGTGAAGTTTTGTGTTTTGCTGGAAGTTATAATTTGTAATATTTAAACTTTGAAATTGTCGTTGTTAAACATTTTGCACTTCGGTCGGTTTTGTAAAAGGACTGCTGACATTGTATTGCTGACGTCAATACACACACCGCTCTGTAATTAATATATATATATATATATATATATATATATATATATATACTGTTTTAATGTAATATACATCCGTTGTGTATCGACATTTAATAGACGAAGAGAAGTAAGGAACACAGTTGACACAACTAAAACCTAATATTTTTGCGTAGCAACATGTTTCGACCTTGTACGTTCATCATCAGCCTAATGGTAAGATATTTAAAGAGACATTAAAAATTACAAGTGCTAGGAATGAGATCTTATTTTTGCAACTTACTTAATTACTTACTCACTTACATTCTTACTTACTTACTTACTTCTTGAGAAGTTAACAGTTTTTAGCTAGTCAAGAAATTCCCCACACTTTATGGAACCCGAAGATTCATTACCGCAGTCACACGTGCCGGCCACCTGTTCCTATCCTGAGCCAGCTCCATCCAGTCCACTCACCCACATCCTACTACCTGAAGATCCATCTTAATATTATCATCCACTCTAAGCCTGGGTCTCCCAAGTGGTCTCTTTCTTTTAGGTTTCCTCACCAAAAACATCTCCTCTCTCCCATACAAACTACATGCCTCGCCCATCTCATTTGTGTTCGATTTTCTGACCTGAACAGTACTGGGTGAAGGTACAGTTTATTGAGCTCTTCATTATGTAGTTTTCTCCACTCCCCTGTCACCTTGTCCTTCTTAGGCACAAATATTCCTTTTTATAACTTACGTGTCGTAAATATTCTTACAAATTATGTCTCATACACATGGAAAATATGATATTTAATTTGTAAAATCGAGATGTCATTCCTAGCATTTGCAATTTTTATTGCCTTTTCCAATATTATAACGTTAGCCTAACGATGAATTTATGAGGCTGATACATTTAGCTATGCAAAGGATATTAACATTTTATTTGTGTCAAAGTGGTTATTAGTTTCTCTTCTTCTGCTCGTTTACAGGTTGAATACTGCAGTGACCGCGCGGTCTATGGCGTGCGCATGCCGATCCTCGCTTGCTGGAATTGTGGGATCGAATCCAGCCGGGACACGTAAGTTTGTCTCCTAAGAGTGTTATGTGTTATCATGTAGAGGTGTCTGCGTTGGGCTGATAAGTTGTCCAGAGGAATCCTAATGAATGTGGTGTTTCCAATGAGTGTGACAGCGATTAACCGTAAGGGAAGGCCATGACCCATAATCGGGTCGAAGCGCCACAGGAAAAAAATTTACCTGGAATATATTAAATTGAATTTTGATCGGTTTCAGATCAGAAAAATATTTTTGAAAGTGGGATTAATGTTTAAAATTTTATTCTTGAATTAAAATTACATTACGAGTCTTTTGTTAGGAATTTTATGTGTGGTTGCTATGACTGCTTATATAAAGGTACGACAATTTTTTTATGAGAGAAATAACTTGGAATAGAAATGCCTTTTACAGAAATTAAATTTATTCTCCATTAAAGGCGTAGGAGGAGCGTTAGTTTCATCTTTGAACTACTGAAGATCTTGCCCTCGAAAGCGAATCTATTATTGAACCTTACTATACCTATCTAGAATTCTCAGGCCTTCCCATTTGTTGTCTGTTTCGTCTCGTGCGTCACATTCTAGTCCTATAAAATCGATGAAATAGGCAAGAAAAGGAACAGAAAGTCTCATGTCGATACTGAAAATAGAAAACAGAAAATTACGCAATGGTGCAAACTTGCTGTAACACAGGAGTGAACAAAATTTTTTGGCACAATTTTGGGAACAGGTGAATTTCACAGTTTGATATTCCTGTTTGACATCTCAGCTCCAACTGACACAAGGCAGTTTGTTTTGATCCTCTAACCTGTTTAATGACCCTGTATACAGAACGATCCGATGCATATTTAACTGTTGCTACGCACTGTACTCTTTCCTTTAGCGCTCGCAGTAAGAGCAAATATACAGTTTTATAAAAACTTAGTGGCACTGAAGTACATTTAATTGCAGCCCAGAAATTTCTGTCGGAGATCACTGGACTATCTGCACGAAATGTTGACCATGGCGTCTGTGTGATAAAATTACGTGCTATTGACAAATGCAAATATCTTTAAGGACTCCTAGAGGCAGGTATCAAAACATACTTTGTTTCTTGTCCCCACTGATTCACTCGCAACTTCAGGCTTCCCTTGAATATCTTACTCCTCGGCGGTCACACGAGATTTTTTTGCGCGTTTGTACAGTAGCAGAAACGCCAATTTGCTTCATATTTGTCGGTCTGTCTGTCCGCATGTATCAGTGTGGCTTTCATTAGAGAGATTTCCTTGTGAATTTATATTTGAGACTTGCATTGAAATTATTTCTGGTAATCATATATTATTTTAAATACAACCTAAATATGGGGCACATTACATGAAGGCGTAAGTACTTTTTATTTTAAGCAAAGAAACTGCATTTGTATGAAATCCGTCTCTTTGATAGAAGTGTATGTTTGTTCCAGTTAAATGATCCATAATTATCACACAAAAGCGCCACTATGGTACGTTGTACGCACGTTTCCTAACTTGTTGCAATCAAACGACAAATTGTGGCCCTGTAACATTTTTGTATTTATCAACTGGAAGCTTTACCTGAATGGTCGTTATTTTTGTCACCAGACCGCATGACACCGGATGTCTGTCTAAACAAAAAGGACCAAAGATGAGAAAATACAACTTACTATTTTCTACACAATTCTACCCACCTAATGTTGCCAACCTTCCGAATTACTGCAATATAACACTAACCGTTATGGTAGCTATGCAAAGCGATGTTCGAAACAGCAGGCGGCATGTTGGTACCGACTGCTTACAGCGGATCAATATATTGGAACTGCTCCTTCCATTTGTTTTGCTGTTACGTCACGGGTATTGCCTAGTAAAGAACATAAAATCAATAAGAGAACTAGTAATGTTTAAAAATAAAGAAATGGAACAGTAGGTCATTTATATAACGAGCGAAACAAAGGGGTGAACATAGTTTTGATGGCAACATTAAGTAATACAGGGTGTTTGATTTTGAGTCTCGCATTTTGACTTCCCATTTCCCACACTCTAAATATGCTAAAGGCCTTATATTCATCAGTTCAGCATGAAGTTAATTGGCGGGTCTGACCGCAAATTAGTGTATTGTTCTGTAATAGTTTAAACACTCTCTTCATCCTTTGGTTGTCTTTCTTGAAATTTAGGCTGCAATTTGTACCCCTCGCGATGCCCTTTTTGAATTACAGTGTGCCAAGAAAATAATATCATGAAAAATAAAACTATCTCATTTTTAAAACCACACATTCTGCTATGTAGACATATAATCAATTGTAAAAATAAACGACGTTTCTGAAACAAGAACACATGAAGCCAACGCACTTAACATAGCTAACTTCTACTTTTTACTGTCTAGCTCCATGGGCCAGAATATATCGTGGGAAGACAGTGGTTTCCTCGGAAGAGCCCTACTCCTCGTTACATGTAACCTGAGTTGCCATTACCGTGTTCAGAACGTCCCACCACCAGTCTGTCTATTGTGCCCGATCCTTACAGTCCGCACAATACTGCACTGTTTATTGAAAATTTATTTTAATTTTTTCCTCTTACTTATGTTTAGGTTTGCAAACTGTGTTCTTGGATAAGATATCCCCATCAAAATTTTGTATTCATTTATTCCGTCTACCTCGCCCTGTTGGTGACAAGTACTGTTAGCTACTTTTTTTTTTAAATTGCCTTTCAGTTTTGAAATTTGACTGCACATTGCGATAAAATTAAAATTACTTCCGTTTGGTCTTGCACGACAATTAATTGTAACCACGTTACACGGAAGTGCTGTGACCACACTGTGCAGTGTGCGGTTTGGCACCACCACAGGCGTCTGTGCGACTGTAAATTGTGTAGTTACAAATCTGAGAATTACTTACTGTGTTGGGTGAATTGATGAAGGTAGAAGTGATGTTTCCACCGATAATGGCGAGATCTACACATGTGCAGAGGATGAGACTGCAGTTGCCTTACTTGTGTTTATAGTGAGGTTGTTGTGTATAACATCCAAACACAGAGCAATCTTGATGTTTCCGGACTGAGGCATTGTAACACTTGTAGGCGTACCTTAGTTACGGTTCGGCACTGACTGCTTCATTTAGTTCTGTTCGGAATTTGTACACCTTTCAGAGTGCTCATGCTTCTGCCGTTAGGATCTTTGGAACTCCCGTTAGGTGAGGCTTTCTAGTACGGCTAAAAATGTGCTTGAGTTTGGGCGATGCTTTGTTTAGTATAGATTCTTTCGTTGGCGTCTTGAAAGAAACGTAAATAATTTCAATATTTGTCTGTTAAATTTTAAGACGTAAAGCTGAAGGTGACAGGAGAAATTCATGCATAAATTTGTTATTGTCATCTGAATTGAATTCGATTTATGTTTGTTATCGGGTTTTACAGAACTTCCCTTTCGGACATGTTGCACATGGGCACACTTGGCAATGGTACAGTAGCAGTGCTGTAACATTTCACTGCATAAGCACTGCAAATCTTATGTCGTTCAAACTGTAAGTCCGGCAGGGTTACTACAATAGAGACTGCATTATACCCAAAGGAACGCGAAGGTTCGAAGCCGGAATTGAATGAAATAAAAAAAAAATTAACACATATTACAAGTGAAGCAAACCCCTGGACAGTTCCTGAAGGTTTGAGGAGGTTGAGGCACCCAGATTTCACGATGGATAGCACGTGAACGTGGCAAGGTCTTCAGGCGTAAACATCGGCCATGTTTACCCCCCAGGACGTATTCTTGTTGCTCATTTCAGCTTGAGCATATGTCGAATGCGGGTCATAGTGCGACAGGGAGAATTTCGTGAATAATTAATTCTAATGACACCATCTGAATCGAACACGTGACCTTCTGGCTTGTAGCTATAATAGCTATGCTTTTTAATGTTTCGTCTTCCAAGTTGTCAGTGTTTCAATATTTTGGTCGTTGGTGTACTTTTTTTCTAAATATATGTCAGTAGAAACCTCTTACTTTATATTCAGAGTGTTGTGTTTAATACAGATATCGACGTTAAATTACTTTTTAATCTGTGATCGAAATGATGTCAGAAAAGAAATTGTAGTTAGGATTAATAATTTCGAGTGTCAAGACGGTTTTTTTTGCTATCTTTTACACAGCAAAAGCTGACGTCATTATATGAATAATTATATGAATAATAATTTTTCAGAAATTTGCTCAGAACTTAAAATTCGTCTGTCAGAAATTTATAGATATCCATATCGAAATTTCGAGCATTTGGCTTTGTTAGGCGAAACGTTGCACAGAAAATGTAAGGCGTTTTGCTGCAGTTAGTGTAGTTGTCACTGAAGATAAAAAGTGCCAGTGTTTACTTCTCTAAACAAACCAGGCTGTTGTTTTGTGCAGCACCGCACCTCAGTATAACCATTGTTTGCTCATCCAGGATCCTCACATCAGACGATATTCTTTCTGTTGTGTTATATAATCAATTAAAATCAATATTATGTACACTTGTCATATTTAAAGATAACCATTAAAACAGTCGTTTATTGTTGCACTGAAATAGAACACAGAAACTTGTATAACGAACGAAAATTTCCGTATCCGAGGAATTAACAAAATTTCCAGAAGCAAACCGTTGTTAGCGCAGCATACCGTTGTAACATGAATTTCACAATTTGATGTACACTGTTTATAGCTCGACTGGAAATGACACAAGAAGGATTATACTGAATTTATAACTGCTGCACTCCGCCTATTCGCAAGCAGTCCAACACAAACGTATTGCTTACAACACAGTGTTTCTTCCCTTAGCCCTACCAATAATATTTCCAGCTGATACCTGACCATTAATTCTATCATTTGCTTCTCGTAGGCCACTTCTAACTTCTTATTTTCCAAAGCCATTATTACCGAAGAGGGGACATTCTGTTGTTTACATATAAATATTCAAGACAGAAAAATATCTGTATTAAAACCAACGCCAAAAATAATCTTTTAGCAGTGGTTCTGCAATAAACGACAGAAAAGGCGTGTATGGTAGCACAACAAATTGCCATAACCAACTGCCTCGAAACAACAGAAGCATTCTTGAGAAACTGGTAGTTTTTCAGCTAGAAAAGAAATCTTTCCGACATTTCATTACCCTGATCACAACATTCGGATATATCCAAACCACAATTTAGCTTTCTGTATGTGTACGACGTTCTTGAATTAATTCCCGTCTTCTCCTCGAAGGGTTTTTACCTGTCTCCTCTCTTCATAACTCTCCTCCAGAAACCTGTATTAATTTTTCCTCTATACTATACAGCATTGTGGGCCGGTATAACGTAGTGGTTATAGTGACTTGCTACAACCTGGAGGGTCTGGGGATCGAATTCCTGTGGGGGCGAGATTTACCGCAACCATCCATACCGTCCGTGGTGCCAACCCAGCCTTCTATGCAATGGTTACGAGGTCATTCCAGTGGGTAAAGGGGGCTGGGGCGTGGAATTTACCACCCACCGCCATATAGCGCCGAGGTTAATAAAAGGATCAATAATTTTACTCCTTCTCTGTGCCTGCGTGGCCTGTTCTAGGCCAAATTTACCTTTCTTATTTTATCGTATTAAATACGAAGGGCATTATTTGTTATGAAACTTTATGATCATAACTTCTCCATTTCGAACACGATCGCCCAAGAAATAGGAATATGTATGTCAGTGGATTGTGGTCCTTTATTTGTTATTGATAAGATGCCATGTGGAATGGTAAGTGTTCACTGGTGTGATATTGTTCTGATGGTCCTTGTGTCAGGTGTCAGGTGAGGGCAAAACTGGTAATAAAATGTCAGTTTGTATGAACATTTGGAACGGGTATTTGGTTAGTTTTTGAGTTCCATACCCAAATTCCCTATGAAGAATGTATTGCAAAACTGGAAAGAGAAGACATTTTGAATCCGATATTTATACGTGCCAGTTTGAATGGAAATATTCGCAATAGTGTTGTTAGAATAGGAATCTTTTGCCACACAGAAAGATGTGATTCGCAAAGACACACCCTCGAAACATTTAAGAATGCATTTGGATGTCTCCGGATTGAAAGAGTCATATTCATATCGATGGCGTATTGAAAGCCTGGAGATTGCACGTGCTTTTTTGCCCCAGCTATCTGCAATAATGCTTATTATTTGATGGTGACTAAAGTTAGGGAAGGACTGATAGTGGGTAAGGTAGCAGCACAGGCTTTGATATTGAAAGATTCGATCTGGAGGAGCTAAACAGGGCATCTGCTTAAAATCGGCGATGTTTCCAGGTCTGGAGACACGAGAAGAGCGTCAGAAAATATGGGAGGGGATATCAAATTGCCAGCTGAAAACCGTTTGTCTGACTGATGACGCAGATTTTCGGCCAAGAAATGCAGAGTAAGCAACATCTTCCGCAGTTGTTCTGAGTGCATTCGGCCAGGAGGGCAACATTTTCAGCATCCGCTGTAGTATTGATGTTTTTTTTTCTTAGATTTTCGGATGTTTATTTTCAGAGGTGTTCTTTTTCTCTCTTCCTTTCTTCGACTGTTACACCTACTGAGATTTGGAACGCTAGGAGACCGTCGGCCGAGCGCTTAACATTGAAGCCGAAAATCTAAGATCTAGTACAATTATGTACATTTTAGATTACGAAGAGGAAATCCCACAGAATTAATTTGAAATTAACCACAGTGATGTTTGTAACGCATAAGAACCTTAAGCAGTATCATTGAAAAATTTCATCCGTGTTTATAATCGCTTTTCATTGCTGTGCACACCCACTTCCCACAAACTCAAAATTCGGATTTGAGGTCTTTATGAATTATCTGATACGCAGATGTTGTCGAACGGCGGAATGAATATTATTATTCTTTTGAAGAAGGGTTAATTCACAATTGTTCTCACATTCAAAGGTATAATAAAGACCAAAGTTTGCATTCCAGTTCCATTGTTTTAAAACTAGCAAGGTATTTAAGGAATCGGGCAGGATGGATTGTAAATTCGCCTGTCCAGACAACATAACTTAGCGGCTTCTATCTGTGTCCCTCCCTTTTCCTTTGTCTTTTGCCACTTCCACTAAAGCGGCCGGGGCTTAACGTTGATCACTCAACCATATCTAGCGTCGAGATTAAAGAAATAGTTGGTCTATAACTCTCCTCCCCCTCTGGGCCTTCGGGGCCTGTTATAGGTTGAACATTACCAAAAATATTTAAAGTGTTTATATGTTCACTATCGCGATATTTTATAAAGTTAGGCGTTCAAAAAATAGATTATAGACAAAACTTAGTTTAGGATTTGTTGTTCTGTTCTTTTCCTCATTTTCCCTGTTTCGTCTCAGCATTCTTGTCATTCACATGAAGCAGAAACCTGAAGAAGTACAGCGTTTCTTGATCTGTCAGCTGCAAACAAACCCTCAGTTAACGACATGCACATGTATATGTGTAAGACTTCATGACACTCGTGAACATTATGTGAAGGTCACACAATTTTGGTTTTTCAGATAAATACTCAGAAATTTCTTGTAATATGTGATTCATTAGTGTCAGTAATTTTACGACTGTTTAGAGAAATTTTCCTAATATCCACGTTTCTCTTAGACATGGTGCCACTATATATTATTAAGATAATTTGTTTTTCTTTTTATTCCATCAAGTGACAAGGCTTTACAGTTTGTATACACCTGAAATGTTGAGACATTCGCTCTTCCAGATTTTGCGCTACGTTGTTGGTACTTGGTTACCAACGTTTAGAAATAATAATTTCCTTCTTGAATGATCATGCAGTCTAAAGAGAATGGTGGAAACATGTAGTTGGGTGAGTGTGTAGGGGTCGGTACGAGCGGTGATAGGTGCTTGGGGCACTGTGGGGTAACCAATCAAGCTGCTGGAGCACTAATTGCTGCCATGACGTGGTTGGGTAGATGGGTTTGGTTGTGTGGGCTCCAGGGCAAGAGAGGAAAAGGTTTAGAAACATTGGTGATAGCCTGTGGTTACATGCCTAAAGGGAGTTAAGGGGCGGTGAATACAGAAACAGTGTATTGTTGTGTGCTGCCAGGAAAAAGGTGAGATTGTCGGATCTGAATGCTAGGTGTGGTTTTGCCAAGAAAGAGGAGAAATTTGGAGATACAAAGGAGATTTGGCAGTCCCTAGGGCTAATGGTTAGAGATTATGTCAGGCATATTAGGTATACTCGAGCATTAATACGTGTTCGCTTATCTGTTGTTGCCATTACAGAAATAAACATAAATTATTTTTAAACTGTTTGTACGTCCTTATGTTAACTGTCCTACATGGAAAGCGCATGAACCGAAATATATTGTGTGTCTCTGGTACCTGTCCGACTGTACAATATTTTTCCATGATTACAAAATGGATAAATAAATAAATAACAAATAATAAACAAATAAATAATAAATAAATAAAATAACTATATAAATAAATATATAAACAATGGAGCTTAAAGTAAGTGTTGTTTTATTCATTACAACTCTTGTCACAGACATTTCCCATTCTAAGACCAAGTGAACACTATGTTATAAATATAAGTAGGTCAGCATGTAAAGTGTTCATTATTCTAGTCGAATGTAAATTGCACTTGAATTTTCTGGACGGGTTTTTGAAACATCTTCTAATATGAAAGTTTATATAAACCCATCCAGCGGGAACCGAGTTGTTCTATGCAGACATACAGACAGATAGACGGACGGACGGACGGACAGACAAATAGACAAACAGACAGACAGACAGACGAACGGACGGACGGACAGACGGACGGGCGGACGGTCGGACGGGCGGACGGACGGGCGGACGGACGGGCGGACGGACGGGCGGACGGACAGGCGGACGGACGGGCGGACGGACGGACAGACAGAGATTGCGAAGGTAATAGTAGCTTTTCGAAATCTTGCTAACGATTCTGTAAACTGCGGAGGAACCGTGGAACCGGAGTAAAGAAAGACATATTAGGTAAGGAAGGGTTAACTGTAGTTACCAGAGCACCGGTCCCTGAAAACCTGTCATCGATCGCACCATGCTGTGTGCATTTACACATTCAACTGTAACCGACTGTCTACTTGGATTGCTTGATCTCTGAACATGCTGTCAATATGTTCAACCAAAATTTCGCTAACCAACCACCAACTTCCGCTGCGCGGCATCAGTGGATAGCGAAGGCGTAAATAGCCCTTGGAGGAAGCCTGAATTCTCGCTCGAGTGATACGTTGTGTCAATTGTGACTTCATCTGTGAATGGAAGATTTACTGAAGACGTTTTGGTGAAATTAATTTTGGAGAAATTAATATGGGCGTTGTGATTAGAGAAATCCACTTGTCACACAAAGCTGGCCGTATGGAAAGTGATTTTTATTCTGTTGTCTGTTCACTGTGTATTTTTTGTGGTCGCTGTATATTTTATAACTGACTGCATTTTATCATACTGGATACTGACATCGTGTAACAACTGAGTCCATTACAGAATCAGCAATAATGGCAAACGCAAGAATGGTTTTAATTGTGTAGATTTGTAAAGCAGCATGTTGACTGCCGACACGTGTGGAATTTCCGAAATATTAAGTCGGTTTAGAACTTTGACAAAACCCGATCTTCATTAAAATACAAATTCTGTAGAACGCAACAGAACATGTCTGCGTGCAGAGTATTTGCAGTGTGGTTATAAATGTTTTACGAAGTATGATAATCTATTTTCCAGGACTGGAAAAGCTTACAGGCAAAGAATTGGAATATGTCGGCTAACTGACGCCAGGTTTCATGTGGCCTTGTAATTATTAGCAACACCTGTTTTATCAAATTAATTAACACACTTGAATTATTACACCTCAAAGGTCTAACGACCTTCCCACCGCTTACGTATTACGGCTAAAATGTCTGTAATTTTGACGAGCAAACAACATATAATTTGCAATTTTCAAGATCGTAGACAAAATTTCGAAAAGCGACAATTTGCTTCGTCATTGCTGTCCGTCTGACGTCCATCCGTCTACCCGCATGGGAGAACTCGGCTGCCTCATAGACGGATTTTCATGAAATTTGACACTTGAAGATATTTTGAAAATCTATTTAGAAATTTGAAGTTTTATTAAAATCTGACCAGAATAACGAGTAGTTTGTATAAAGTGTTTCTTTTTAACATTTTTTACTTTATTTCGCTCCAATCTCGTTAGAATGAGAAGTGTTTCAGAAATGTTGTGGAGTAAATCAAAACACCCTCTTTATATTCCACAACTTCTTAAATAGAAAATCATTCTTTTTAAATTTTTTTATTATATTTCGCTCTAATCTCTTTGGAATGAGAAATGTATCAGAAATTTTGTAGAGAAAATCAAACACCCTGTATATATTTTTCAACTTTTTTATAGAATATCATTCTTTTTATGATGTGGAAAAATATTTTAGAGCCAGGCAGTTCACAGATACAGTACGGCGCATGCCTTTTGCGTAGTGTATAATTAAGTTTCCTAAAAAAACACACACACATACACACTCGAAATGTGTAATACTTCATGTTTTTCCACTACAACAGTGGTACCACAAAACCGTCTCACTGGTACATTATACCTACATTGCATGCTTATAATTTGGAAGTAACTGGAGCAGTAATTACATTCTGTTTGACAGGAAGATTGTGAGACTTCTTGTCCACTGTCACATAGTCGCTCTCTCACGGGCTTGACGGCGTCTCAATGAGAAATACCCAATCAACCCTTCTCATCCCTTGCAATTTTTGTAAAAATATTCCAATTGCTGTATTATTTGGAGGCAATGGTAACCCATATATAGTCTGTACGGAGTCAGGTATTTGCGTATATACACATAATTTTCACAATATATGACGCTGGTCGGACAAAGAAATAAAAAATTTTAGACAACATTATGTGTCACGTGCCAAGGAAAATTTTTTGCCTGTCCTTTTTGTCACTCGTTCTTTTGGATCGGTAACTATCGTCTAGGAATAATTGCCGAACGCACCCTCTCCTCATCATACCGTACCATCATCTGAAGATTTAGCTAAGGGTCTGTTGGACATTGGGAAGGTGAACTGACTGTATTCCATGAGTATGGAACTTGAACACACAGGTCTAAAAAACAGGCAAGACCCTGGGTACCTGATTTTAGTATGAATAAATTCTAAACCATGCTAACTCGTGCCAGACACGTACGGCTGACTAGAGGAAGTGATGAGGATGAAGCCGGTAAAAATTACCGTGTCCAGACTATGTTTCATGGGTTTTTGTTTTTCGTTATTTGTGGATTGTTCCTTTTCAGAACAAGCCCAAGTTACTCTGCAAGTGCGTGTCAGTGTTTCCGATTTGGTGTAAAGATTTTTAGTCCGTCCGCCCATTGCTGGGATCCAGAAAAAATTTTCTACCGGTACCGAAACCCGTTTTTGGCGTCCCTGCCGAAGGGGAAGTTTTGAATCCACCATAGTAGCCACGGTGTTTATCGCTAAATTGCTGATTGTTGCATTTATTGCAAACATCTGGTGAAAGAGTTTTTTTCTACCTAATAAGTTTACGCATCAGAGAACGGAATAATTTACGTTCTCACTTAACGAAGTATAAAGCAGTCCGTTTAGTGGCTTGTGATTTAATTCCTTTAACAGAAATTTCCACTACACACCTGTGCGTTACGTTATATCATGTTTAGTTCAATTGTGTGTACGTTTTAATTACTTACTGCCTATCTTATATCAC
>Ga0268261_10001430_pt1 | contig 16394 bp, 10 predicted proteins | sample TergutNc150P1_FD_190353 | JGI IMG/M metagenome (GOLD analysis project Ga0268261, IMG submission 190353) | Nasutitermes corniger P1 segment gut microbial community from laboratory colony in Florida, USA - Nc150 P1 (SPAdes) (version 2) | ecosystem: Host-associated > Arthropoda: Insects >...
TATATAGTTGAAATCATGTTTACTGCGTCTTCATGCAATACTGCATTTTACGTGTTCTAGTTCGCTATAGTTCCTCGTATGATGTACAAATGTCGTAACTGGGTCAAGCTGTCAATGAAACTGAGGCAAGAGGATTACGACTTTCTACATATTTCAACTAATAAAACTACGGCAAGTTGTGAAACGGGTTCCGATTTCAAATCCAACCCAGTAATTTAAATCTGTAATTTTGGGTATTACAAAAGCAGACATTGAACTCATATTCGCAACAAAAGTTGTAAGAATGGTTGAGCTCCACTAATATTTTAAGAAAGACGTTCTTAAAAAATATGTACCTTCTCGACTCTATCTGGGCTTCCATTAGAGAAATGTTCTTTAAAATTCAAATATGGCACTTACAAACGTCAAATATGCATGCCCTTAATTATTGTCACATCGTAAAGGAATTATCTATTTGTATATCACTTCTAATGCATGTATGTATATCTGTTGATGCGTGCGTGTGTAAGTATATATATATGTGTGTGTGTGTCTGCTGTATTTGGACTGTCAAATGTATCGATTATGTCGTCGTATTAAGTAACATTAGGTTTTTTGAAAGTTAAGTGGCTCCTATTTGTACTCGTGTGGAGGATTACGTAATTTTGTTATACAGTAAATAACAGTACTTAAATTCTATAATTGCTTTGAAGTAAAATTAAAGATGTTACTTTTTCCTTTACCTGAGTTTTAAAATATGGTACACGAGGCAAATGGAAATGTTGCATAATGAAAATTTTTATCATTTGGCTTTTTTAAAGAAAACTTCTTCTCTTAATAATTTATGTCTCACAATATGCAGGCTTCGACTCATTGACGTTGCCAGGCAGTTCTACAAAGGGTGCCTAGAAATGCATTCGCCAGGTGCAACTTGGCAAAAATTAAAAGACGAGTTTAGACTCAGGTTTCGCGACACCCATACAGATCAGTAGCACTTTATGATGCTACATACGTCCAGGCAAGGGAGGAACGAGACCCCCAGGAGTTTGCTGACAGATGTAGGGCTTTGTCACAAAATATTGTCTGAAAGATGGATGACTGCGGCCCAGCGCAGCCACAACGAAAACGCAGACCGAATGCTTTTAGCCAGCTTAGTGGCTGGTTTAGCGGGAGAAGCCGGTCGACAAACAAGATTTTCGAAACCACAGACTCTGGATCAGGCTCTGAAAATTGAACTTACCGTCCAGGAAGCGAAAAAGTAGGAAACGTCTAGCGAAAGTTTTTATGCCAGTTTCAAAGACTCGCTGGAACTGCATTCTCCAGGCCGGACGCGCCATGATAGTCACGAGCCCCACGGCTCAGCTGAGGGGAGGCGAGGGGGAAACCGCACACAAACGCAGAGCGATATGACGTCACGCGGCCGTAACAGGCCCAAGACCTCAACAAACGGGAATGAACAAACGAAAGTTGCGCTTGGATGTTATAAATGTGAGGCATTTGTACACTTCGCTACGGAGTGTCCAACACGATTAAATCGGGAGGCAAGCCCCACAGATTCGCCTGGGTAGGCGAACCCTAGGGAACGTACCAGACGTTCGCAACCCCCTGACCAGCCCTCCCAAAAAACAAATGGGGAGTGTAGGAAAGAACCACGAATCCGGGAAACGAGCAAAAGGTGTGATTGAAGACAGCTCTCTCCAACTCAGAGCCCCGGAAATCGCTGTCAATAATCATAAGGTTGCCATTTCATTGGAACTCGGCGAGCCCACTATATCGGAAGAAATAGAGGGTACGTCAAGAACCTAATTTCGGACACAGGCTCCAACATCTTCATACTGCAGCCCGGCGTGTCCAGCACTTGACGTACACGTTACCGCCATGGAATCTTATGGAGTGACGGGGGATATCCAAGATATTATAGGGCAACAGTCAGTTACTTATCGGCTGAACGGAAGGGAGTTCACGCACTCCTTTTTAGTATGCCCGCTCCCTACCAAGACAGCTGGCTTACTGGGCACCGACTATTTAGACAGACTAAGCGCCATAGTAGATTTTGCGTGTGGTGAGCTATCGCTCACCGGGTCGACAAGATGCTCCGTGTGCGTAGCATACCAGTGAAGAGGCACGCGGCACTCACTGTCTTTCCCGAGGGTAAAGCAGGCCGTAACCCTTATCCCACAAAACAGGAGGCGCGGCGAATGGACGAACAGCTCCCACCCAGCCCCTGCTCTGAGGCAACTCCCTCAAAAAAGAATGTTTGGATTGTAAAGGCTGTGGAAAACGTCACAGGGCCACCCAGATGCCAACAGATAATTGTAGGACGATTGGATTCTGATGAAAAGCAGAATCCCCCTCCTTAGTCTGCATCGAAACAGCAAAAATCCCGATCGAAGGGACACTCATGCCCGCGGATTATCAAGAGTTATGACAAAGGCGCACGAACCCCCTCGTGTGACGTCATAGCATAGCAGCAATATGTCTAGAACGCGGAACAGCTAGGCGATGGTTATGGTCGCCAAATTTAGCGATGAGCAGTTCATTAACCCTAAGGCTACAGTTCTCGGCGTGGCCGAAGAAATAACTGAGGAACTTTTAGACAGAATTAACACAACGGACCACCCAATATCCGACCCATTGAACGACAAATAGAGAAAAAAAGAAATAATCTTCTGTACAGCAAATTGCTGCATGGTAAGTTAGATTACCTGCCCGTGAAAGAGAGATAGCTGATAGAACACGTACTATTGAAGTATGCTTATTTGTTCCATGATGGGAAAATGAATTACTTTAAAAGGACGAGCGTGATGGAACATGAAATACCGCTAAACGACACGTGACCGATACGAAATCCCAATACAGAATGCCCTATGCACTGAAGGAGGAAATGCAGACGCAAGTGGAAAACATGCTAGACAGAGGCGTGATCCGGGAAAGCTAATGCCCTTGGTCAGCCCCTGCAAAATTGGTCCACAAAAAGAACCTAAACGGGAAACCGAAATTTAGGTTTTGCGTTGATTTACGAGCCCTAAATTCCGTCACGAAATTTGATTCTTACCCCTCCCTGTAATTGAAGAAACGAGTTCCACGCTGTATGGCTCCAAATATTATAGCTTTATTGATTGTTTTCAAAGTTTATAGCAAATAAACATACGGGAGGATCATACAGAACGTACAGGATTCACAGTTTCGTCGGGACACTGCGAATTCAACAAAGTACCTTTTGGATTAACGAATAGTCCACCGAGTTTTCAGGGACTCATGGATTTAGTCCTGAAAAATTTGGTGGGCATTTACTGTTACGTTTATCTTGATGACGTTGTAATATTCTCCCAGACAGCGCAAGAACACGCGCAGAGACTGAAGAATATACTCTACCGCTTTGACAGGGTCAACCTGCAACTAAACCCAAATAAGTGCGTAATCGCACAACCGCTAGTAAATTGCCTAGGGTACGTGCTTTCCGAAAAGAGAGTCTCAGCCTCAACTGATAAGGTAAGGCCGTGAGGGATTACCCCACTTCCAAGAACGTTAAAGACGATCGCGCATTTTGGGCCTAGCCTCATTTTATGGCAGGCTAGTACAAGACTTCGCTACTATAGCGAAACCGCTTACGGAGTTGACAAAGAAGGACCGACCGTTTTTGTGGGGTCCTAGTCAACAGAAAGCCTTTCAGAGCATGAAGGATAAATTGTGTACAAGGCCCGTGTTGTCATACCCTAATTTTGAGTTACGGTTTATCCTCACTACTGATGCCTCAAAGATAGCAGTCGCCGCAATTTTGTCTCAAGAACAAAATGGCGTAGAGCGGCCTATCCCTAACTCAAGTAGGCAAATGAACAAGGCCGAGCATGCCTATACAGCTTCCGAAGCGGAACTACTTGCGCTCGTGTGGGGAACAAAATACTCTCGTTGTTTCCTCTATGGAACCAGTTTTTGGTCAGAACCGACCACGCAGCCCTGTCATATCTGCGAACTTTCGCAGATGCCAATTCCCGAATGATGCGATGGAGCCTTAGGCTTTCTGGATTTGATTTCATTGTAGAACATAGGCCAGGCATCAAAATTAAAACGTCGACGCACTAAGCCGACATGTGGTCGCTATAATGCAAGACGGCCTCCCCAACAAGGAAGAAATCCTAGCTGAACAAAGAAAAGACACCTTTTGTAACACATGAAAACCGGGAACCCACTCTAGCAAGTCTGTATATTTTTTGGACGACGACGGAGTCTTATATAAGCGCCGGTCAGATCATAAACATCAGTTAGTAGTGCCTAAACCTCTATCCGAAGGTATTATTAAAGCAAATCATGACCCAGTCTACGTTGCACATCCCAGAACAAAGAGGACTGTTGACTTGATCTCCCTTAGTTACTGGTGGCCTAGCATGCGGAAGATAGTGGAAGAATGCATAAGAGAGTGTGACTCAAGTCAGAGGCGAAAGGAGGAAAGAGAGTTTGTGGCGCCGTTAGGAAAAACGGAGGAAACTTCATCCCCTTTCGAAGTCACATCTATGGGTATCACGGGCCCGTATTTGGTCACACCGCGTAAAAACATGTACCTGTTGAAATTTATTGAACAATTTTCAAAATGGGTCGAAGCCTACTCGATCCCTGACATCAATGAAGAGACCTGTGAAATAGTGTACTCCTCTCAGATCCTTACTCTGGCACAGGATCCACTTTATTGACACACCAGAGCACATCATTTATGCCCGCATTTTTTAAGGAAAATTGCAGAATATTTGAATCAGGAAAGTAAACACTTCGAACTATTATCCTTCCTCATATGGCGTGGTCGAGAGGTGGCACAGAAGTCTACATTCGGGTCTATCAAGTTTTATTGATGTCGCGAATACAAACTGTGACCATCTAGTGCCATTTTTTTAAATGGCATACCGTTCGACGCCTAATACAACTACAGGCTTCAGTCCGTACTACTTACTTTATGGACGAGAGATGGTGCTACCTAATAACAAAGACTTGAAAGCTAAAGTCCTAAAAGGAAATTCTAACCACGATTCCGTACCATAAAACCTGAAATCTAGTCTAAGACTTGCCTATAAGTTAGTGAAGAAAGCTAACAAAAAGTCCCATCTGACGAACAAACGGTTGTATGACAGGAAAGCAAAATTAAGGAGCTTTCAAAAAGGTGACAGTCTACCTCTATAACCCTGCCAAAAAGCCCGGGAAATGTTTTAAATTCCACAAATACTGGATTGGCCCGTTTCAAATTACCGCTTAACTATCTTATTTGAACTATGAAATAATTAGCATGAACAACAAAATCCAGGTTGTGCATGTTAACAGGCTAAAGATAGCCTGTAACCCAAAAACTTGAAAACCGAAACAAAAACCGGAAAATAAAAAAATCCGAACGGAAAAGAAAATAGCTAAATCGGAAGAATTAGAGGAATACGAAGTACAAATTGGTTCCCGTCCTCTACTGAATAACATACCCCAGAAAATACTCGAACCTTGAACCCCGCCAAGTCTAACTCCCGGTACCCCAGACTCTCTACAACAAGCAGTTGATACGCCGTATTTCGAACGCGCAGATTCAAACTACGAACGGCCTAGAACACCGCGATCGAATAGCGAAATACAAACCGTACGGCCGGAGCCGCCCCTCATCCGGTCGCGAACCAGAGTCCAAACCCAAGACCGTAATGTAGCAGAGACTGATGCTGTACTGCACACGCGACATAGAACGCCGCCTACTTATGTTAAATACTCGTTCAGTTGATTCGCAGCTCTTCACTCGCAGCCGTGCTTCACTGTTGAGATAACTGATAACAGTCAGATAATCAGTACGACACTAGTTCAAGTAAGATTAACCGGCACAGCCTAGAGCCGATACAAAGACCACTCACTATCTTAAGTCTTATCTGCGTAAGATAGTCACGAGTATATAAATTCTTATTGTTACAGGATGAATACTCAACATAACAACTGCAGGCCCGTCCGTCCAACCTTTGAAAGGAAGTGTTGTGTTTCTGAAAGAAACAGATATTTTTCTTACTGACGACTCTTGGCGCATCGCAATTGAGATCGACCTAAATTCGTATGAGGAAGCAATTTCCACCATTAGAGCAGATTTGCTAGCAGTAGAGTAGTGTAAAAAAGATTTTACTTTCACCCCCGAACTGCAGTCAATTGAAACACTCCTGACAACACTTGAATCGAAATTACATAGTTTTAATCAAAATCTACCTAAACTTGACCCTCGTCGTGGCCTACTTAGCTTAGGAGTACCATGTTGAAAGCACTATTTTGCACTGCCGTAGTATCTGACGTGACCCAATTACATGACCTTTTTAATGAATTACAGTCTAATCAGCAGAATAACGTTCACTCTATTGACAACCAGATTACCTACATTAAAAAACTAGACTCTGATACTTCCGAAAATGCTGAATGAATAGCAAACTTGTCAAGCGTTATTAGAGATAACATAATTAGGTCGCACGACAGATTTCAACAAATCACTAATGATTTGCTATGGCTTAATTTGACAGTGTATGCACAAAGAGAACTTTTCACGAAGATTCGTCAACTTGAATTCTCTATTCTACAGCCTACTCAACGACATGATGAACTGACAAACGCCTTACACTACGTAGTTATAGGAAGTTTGCCAGCAAACTTAATAAACCCCATTACACTATACAATATTTTGAAAAATGTGTCATTCCACCTACCCGAAAATTATGACCTTATTGCAGAGACTAGAGTCAAGAATATTCATTTTTACTATAAATTTGTAAAAGTTGCAGCTATAGCAAATAGCCACCACATCAAAATCATTCTAAATGTGCCAATGAAAACAGCTCGTCGCCATTTTTAGTTTTACACAGAATACTAACTTTGCCTACAATAATTTATAACGATACTTTTGTTCAGTATTTATCTGAGTTTCCATATTTTGGAATTGATAACATTCAGCACAACTACATTTTGTTTACTCAAGCAGAATTAAGCTACTGCAATGTAAACAGTATTTCTATATGTCCAGCCCACATACCAATATTTAACATCCGCTTAATAAGTTGCGAATCCAGCTTGTTTTTCTAGGCGGCTGATAGTCCTAAACTATGCCAAAGGAAAATGTTACTGAAGCATACAACTCCACTTCCACATCGGTGTGGCTCTTCATGGATATTTCACCTCCCCGGAAATCAACTGACCACTTTACGTTCCCATACCAACATTTCCACTACCTCTACGAAAACACTGCAAGGAAACGGGATTAGTTTTGATGCGTCAGCTTCTTTACTTACCACAGACCAATTCCAAACACCACCAGAAATATTGGGTACCGCACAATTTACACTCGACGCTACAGGAATATATGTACCGGATCGAGTCCCCATCGCCACGAACCACGAAATACAAGAACTCCTAGAAACAATCCCCTCAGAAGTCCAACGCCTCAGCGACATCACCTCCCGACTCGCAACGCACCGCAGAGTTGTTGATATGCACTCCCTTCTCAGCACGAGTCGAGCCCTGGACCGCCATGAACAACGATCCAACTAACACCTAATCACACTTACATCGCTTGGTATAATAATCATTCTAACTTTCCTTGGTTATTTCCTAAAAACCTGTCAGAATAAACTGTCTTCATATGGCCTAGCTAGAAGAAACACTCCGAAACAAGACGCACACGAACCCAGTACTGCCGCGTATGTTCCAGACACGGGCACAGCTCAAATGCTTCCAACAGCGACAACCGCGAAAAGAATGTGGTATTCAGTGCCTACCCTCTCCAGACAAGAGCATGAGATAAGCTTGGCTACTGTATGCAAGATGCACGCAGCAGACTGCATCCCAGACGTAAACAGCCTACAAGACGCATCATCAGCACTTTTCTGCATAACTCGAAAACCGCTGGCAGCGATGTACAGTGCACTCCGGAAATGTACACCCACATTCGGTGAAAACTATGTATTTTCAATTCATGAGTGCATGAATTGCACCGCCCAGGTTATTGTAATTCTGAACTTTCCTATTGTTTTATGTTAGACAGTTGATGTTGCAACTACGTAAGTGCCGATTTTATTAACATTTATGTATGTATTATTTGTTTACCACTTGGGTATAATTGTGTATGCTATTGTTATTATTTTGTTTTAGCTTTGCTTGCATCATGCAATTCGTTACAGAGTTATTTGCGCTAATTTTCAAAAATTTAGCCCGAAAGAATTCGCCCCAAATCGTTGTATACAGATGGGCGAGTGTAACGAACGCATAATTTATATGCATAGATGGTAAAATTTTAATTTTATAGTTACACTGAAACAGTGCACAGCTACCAGCGTTAACTTCAATAGTGCTTAGTTGACAGTTCAGTGCACTGCGAAAAAAGTACAAGTTAAGACAAACTGGCAGAGCATTTGAACTCTCACTACCATTAGTTCACTGCATCTAAAAGTACTTGCTACTCAGCGCCCTTACTCTAAATAACCCCCTTCAAACATGTTAACGTCCGCATTCTCTTTATTTTATTCGTCGTATCTAAGTTAAAATTACATATAATTGTGGAGAGAAGTTCTGACTTCGAAAAAAGTGAATTAATTTTACTGTGTGTGTGTGGAAAAGCTGTTGCTGCTGTTTATTCAAGGTGAGTTGAGCTGAATATATTTAGAAAACGTTTAATTCCATAATTTTCATTTTATCATAATTTATTCCATAAATCCATCATTGTGTACAGGCACACTGGATGTGGAACATGTCAAGATATTAGATACAATATAGTTAAATATAAATATTATACATTGCACATTACTAAAGACACTTACTATGTTAGTAGATACGATATACACACTTACTATGTTAGCAGATGCAATATAGTTAAACATAAATACAATACATTGCACATTGATATAAACACTTACTATGTTAATAGATCAGGCATACATTTATATCTATAAAATTTATATATATTCCATGAATCCATCATTGTGTACAGGCACACTGGATGTAGAACATGTCAGGATAGTAATATAATATAGTTAAACATAAATATTGTACATTTCACATTGATACAGACATTTACAATGTTAATGGATCCGGCAAACATTTATATCTTTAGTATAAGCAATTAAAATAAGTCAGGTTTGGGAGTGTCGTTTCCATAAGTTAAGATTTACAACTGTTGTAATATTCTTCAAGTGTGTAAAATGACTTTAGGTAGAGATATTTAGTTACTTCTGATTTAAATCTTTTAGCATCACAAAATAAGTTTCTTATGTTGGGGGGGGGGAGATTATTAAAAAACTTAATGCTAGAATAGTAGGGTCCTTTCTGATATAATGTTAAGTTCGCCTGGGGCTGATAAAAGTTAAAATTTTGTCTAGTATTAATGCTGTGTATTTCTGAATTTACATGAAAAATTCTTATTGTCCACAACAAATATTAAAAGGGATAATATATATTGGGACTGTAGCGGAAGAATTCTCAATCGTTTAAACGGTTCTCTACATGAATCCCTTGGTTTTAATCCTGTAATAATTCTAACTGCCTTCTTTTGAAGTCGAAAATTGTGTGAAATATATAAAGAATTACCCCCCAAAAATTATCCCGTAACTAATATTATCTTAACGCGAGTTGAGCAAGTTTCGATCTACAGTAATTAATTTAAACTATTCCAAATTCCAAATTATAACGAGTTATATAGAGAAGGCAAAGTAATTATTTGTGTAACGATTAAACTTGAAACTTTCCCTTTGTTATATCACTTATGTAAATTGTTGACTTTATTAGAGTTTTATTTCATTTCCAAATTTAAAAACTTAACTGAATATTAATTAATTTTGTGATTGACATTTATACAACTATTTAATTGTGATATTCCTAAGACCTTGGAAAGTTGACCGCGACTAGAAATTGAAGTAGTTAATTGCTCCTTAAGCTACAAAAAAATAGATTAGTAGAATTCTATTACCTTGTAAACCCTAAAAAACCTATTTGGTGGCAATCTACCTGATATCCGAAATCCGATAAAAGTGAAGCTACAGAAAGCACGTCATCCTCATCACAGTCTCCCCATAGTCAGACATGAAGTAACAGCTAAGCTACCACTGGGGGCACTACACTTGTTTTCCCCTTCCTGGGATTTTCATATCTCACACCTAGCCCTCTACGCGGATTTTTTACAAACGATGTGGATCTGGTATTGATCGGCCAGTAAGGAAGGCACTTTACTTGAAGAAAAAATAACCTAACTGCAGTATCTATTTTCTATACGAGGAATATTCTTGAAACTTCACACCTAGCACTGTATGCGCATTGCTTACAAGCAGTACTATTTTCTGCGTTCATTCAGTAACAACGGGAACTTTATTTGTTGAACAAAGAATATTCACGGCAGTATAACGGCTTCGATTCGAGGGATCCTCCTGAAATTCTATTCCTGTCACTACTGGCGCATTCCTTACGCGTACAAAACGCCTCACTTTGTTTGTCATTGGCCAAAATGAAGAACACGTTACTTTAGGGAAGTATCTCGGCTTCATTTCGACAGAATTTTCTGAAACTCCAAACCAAGCTTTCTACGTGCATTCCGTGTAAACTACTTGTGTTGAATTGCAGTTGGCCAATAATAAAGGGCACTTTACTTGTAGAAGAAAATACCTTCACGGCAAGATCTCGGCTTCCATTGCAGGGAATTTACCAAAGCCCAAATCTAACACTCCACGTATATTGCCAACAAACGATGTCAGTTTGGTTGCAATCGGCCAATAATGAAGGACACTTTATTTGCAGAACACAGCATCTTTACTGCAATATCTCGGCGTACATTCCAGAAATTTTCCTTAAATGCCCCATGTCACACTCCATGCGCATTGCCTACAAATGGCGTCAGATTGTTGGCGCCGGCCAAAAATAAAAGACTTTTAAAGGGACAACAATCTACCTTCACGGTAATGTGTCGGCTTTCGTTCGAGAGATTATGCTGGAACTTCACTATTATCGTAATGGGTAGTGTCTATAAACACTGTGATTTTGGTTGCAATGGGCCGATAATTAGGGGCGGTTTACATGGAAAACAAATTAACTTCACAGCAATATATCGGCTTCCATTCGAAAGGAATTTCCTGAAACCCCACATCTTTCACTCCAATTGTATTGCCTAGAAATGAAGTCAGTTTGGTTGACATCGGCTATTAACGAATGGCAGTTATTTATGTCAATACATTCATAAGAGAGGCACGGAGCTGCGCTTTTACAGTTTCCTAATCATAAGCATACGTCTACAGGCGTGTTGTGTTATAAATTTTTATTCGTTTTCATTATCCAAGTGTGTTTAGCGCTTTTAAAAGTGCGTGTGGGTATTTTATTTTACATACATACATTAGAGAGCACTCGTTACGTAATACATTCTCCACACATTTAACCGTGTGTTGTTTCTTATGAGTGGATCACAGGAAACACTGTTCTGCCGGGTTTTGTTTTGTGTTTTTATTATCACTTAATAGCGTTTGATCTCTTAGTTACCTGCTATTCACTATAAATTTTACATTCTCTTATGTCACATTTTATTACTGATCTAGAATTACAGCTTGGATCTGCGTCACCTCCACGCAACGACACAAATATTGCTACATTTTCTGGTCTCTTGACTTGCTGCAGGGACCTCATAGATGTAGTGCGTTTACAAGCATAGTATTACGGTGTGTTCTGGTATTTTATTTCGCAGACATTCATGTTAATATATATATTTTTTTACACATGCATGCAGTACTGTTCTTTTTTGATGTACGATTATTTGACATAACAGGCGAGTGAAGTAGTGAAGACAATACTGTTACAGTACCTAAATGCTGAAGATAATATTTCGTAATCTTTTTTTAAGTGAATTGTGGTTTCTTCTTGTTTGAAAGAAACTACTGAGAGTCTCAACAGTGTTTCCTTGTTATACAATCCAACTCATGCACTATTCACACTTTAAAACACACTTACTTCAACATTTTAAACCAATAAAATGTTAAAAACATGTTTGTAAGTATAAAACCCCTACATATTTCGGTATTTCTTCACGACCATCTTCAGGGGGACCAGCTCTGTGCTTTGTGCCGTTACTATTCCTCCCGCTAATTTGCGTTCGTTGAGTTTGTATTATTACGCAGTATGTGGCCGCATGGGTATGTCATCTGTGCGTGTTTGTTGTTCTTGTCTGTTGGTGATCTGCTTGTGAACTCACACAAGCAGATGACCAGCAGACAAGAACACCAAACACGCACAGATGACATACACATGCGGCCACATACTGCGTAATAATACAAACTCAAAGAACGCAAACAGCGGAAAGAATAGTAACGGCACAAAACACAGCGGAGGACCCCCTGAAGATGTTCGTGAAAAAATCCCGAAACATGTATCGGTTTTATATTTACAAACACGTTTTTAACATTTCATTGGTTTTAAGTGTTGAAGTGAGTGTGTTTTAAAGTGTGAATAGTGCATGAGTTACATTGTATAAGAAGTGTGGCAACATGCACGGTGCGACATTAAAGATCTCAACAGTGTGTTTTAATTATTTAACAAGAAAATTTGGTATCATATAATGGAGTTAGTATTGCGGTTATAATAGTCCCCACTGGCCATAACTTATCTTCCACTTTAGTATTATATTAAGCTCAATCCCCTGTTCTTTCAAGTGGCTGCTGCTTTTAAGTTTTCTTAATCATAATTCTGTACATACAGTGAAAAGGTCTTCAGAATTGTTAGGAAAAATTCAACAGAATAGGCCTATTAAGCAGGGAAGTGTCACAATAGTGTAACTTTGTAAAATACATTTGTAATTTGTATTCACATTGGCATTTGTTTACTGATAATTATTCCACTAAAGGATTCATTTTCACTATCAAACTAAATCTCACGTTTTCGCTTCTAGAGTGATTTTTGCACACTCTTGAGCACATAAATGTATTCTTCTTACAAGCACAATTATTAAGTGAAGATCTCATTATTACTGGAACTTTTCAGTAAATACCAGTTCTACGTTATTATATTTTGCTGTTTCACCTCTTTCCTGTTGAGCTGTTCACTTACACACTGAATGCTAAGTCTCATATTTTAAGCTTAAACAAATGTACAATTATAAATTGATTTATTTTGGGAGGAAGATTTTGATTAGTGACCACTGTGTAATATCGGCCTTTTTTGAACTGACAGCAGCTTATGCTTTTTGCCAGTTTTTGATGCAGCTGCTATGCTGCATCACATGTTCAGTAATTAGTGGCTTTCTAGTATGTTATCTGTATACATATAAGCACTTTGAAGGGAACAAAAAATGTCCAAGTTTTGCACACAGTATAATTCAAAGAACTGAGACGAAATTAAAACAGTTACAGCCATATCATTATCTATTAAACTCATGTTTATTGGTGTTGTAGAACACACGTGCCATAATAATGTGTCATGTTTTGTGAAATGCATATGTGGGAAATGATGGCAGAGCAGTCAGAATGTTACATTGTTTCCTGCTACACTTTTCCATTGGTTAAAATACAATTGTTTGTATGTATCTGTCATCTGTATTGAAACAGTCTTCAGGTTTAATTGTTATGATCTGAGAGCATTGTATCTATATTGTGTGTTGGTATTAATTGTAAATGTGGGAATTATTTGAGATTTTGATGTGGAAATGTGTGAAATGGGTGAAAAACATATTGTATCATTAAATTGTAATGTTGTTAGGTAGGAAATCACTTTAAGAGGAAAACGTATTATGAGAGCAATGTCGCCTATGCGTTAAACATATAGAAAAAATTTTGATACTAAATTTTTATGAAATCATGGATGGGAATCTTCTTGATAAGTTTCGTCTAAGGGGCGTGTCACTGTACTTTTATCTTTGATGTGTCATTTTTCATGTCCATTTTATCCCTGATTGGATCTTCTGGATTTCCTGGATGGCTGCAGCTTGAAAAGTTAAACTAGATATGTGAATATACGTTTTCTATAGGACTCCTAATGACAATATTTATTAAGATATTTAGTTCAATTTTTCAAAATTTCTGCAAAGAATGCAGCCCTCCCAGCTGACATGCCCCTGAAGCCAAGCATTGTCCTATGCACCTTTTTTTCTTAAATAATTGTCTTTCTCTTAATAGAATAAACCAAGTTTCACACCTACACAAAAATAACGAAACCAGCCAAAATCTGCAATAATATTCTTAGGTATAAAATGGGTAGGATAGGGTTTCTGAAACAATTGGTGACATGCATTCCCTAGATGTAATCAGATCTTAATTTCTTCATTTTAAACCAGAATTAAAAGTCTGGTGTGGTACGAAAAATAGCGAAATTTGAAAGGCATACTTTAATATACATGTTGCTGGGGATGTCTGTAGGTTTTTTCAGCATTTCTAGTTGCACACTTCATATTGACAATAAGAAATTTTAGGAGTCAAACAGTTTATGCACTTTTGTACTTTGTCACATTGGTACAGATTCACAGTTACTATAAAAAATTCTGACACAGACTTCAGTAAGAGAATATCAGAAGAAATCAGTGAAGAATATAATAGCATAAATTTGAACATCAGAACACTTTGTGCGGCTCCCAAGAGAAACATATTGAAATTTGAGAGTTAGTAAAAATTCATAACACTGACCACAGCTTTGAAATCGTAGGGGGCGAGGGAAGAAACAAAGTGTCCAACATGCACAGAGAGTACAAAAAACAAAAATGAGAGAAAGGAACAATACACTCTTTAATTATTTGACTGTGTAGAGCAGTGAAATGACATACATTTCTTGGGCAAATAGATCATCAGTACAAGCACATAGAGCAGATTTTGTCCAGAAGCAAGTTACATAACAGTGCCATTGTTTTATGGTTATATATTGCTTTGTAATATTATGCCCTTTCTATTAATGTGAATAGCTGCAAACCTTCTATACTCAAATATATGCAGGAGAACATTACAGATGCATGTATGTGAACAGAGAAGTGTAATGGTTCCTGTTCTGAACCATAGAAAAGGTGAACTCACTAACTGCCTACCTACACACTCTCTGATTTCTTCATCATCTGCAGCAGGAGGGTGAAGTAACTGTATGACATATTCAAAACCTGTAAATGATTAGAATTTACATGAGTGTATGAAATTCTTTTGTACGTTTGTGATTCTGTTATGCCGCATAATTAACTTATAAATGAACAAAATTGGTATTTACATATGAGTCCATCGTTTATTAAAAAGTTTGTATAATTCGAACAGAAAAGCATAAATGACAAAATAAATGTTTATTTGTGTAAAATAATCAGACACAAAGCAGCATGTCTTTAAAATGCAGTAAATATAGTGGTTAAAGAAATATATAAAGAGTTTCTTGTTTCTTTGTATAAATTTGCATGAGTGAACTTGGCCCCTAGAAGTTAATAATTGTTTGACAAAGATAGTAAAGTTTTTTGCAACGATAATTACATTACACATAAACGTGATTTGAAAAATGTTTTGAAAAATTATAATTTTCCTTGAGACTGCATTTCTTTGGATGTGATAGTGTAATATCTGGTAAATAACTTCAAGTTAAACAGTATTAGCATAAAGCCCATTCAGATTTTAACAAAATGTTGTTAGCATTTGTCAGTAGTTGGTCACACAGTACATATTTCACTCTGATTTACTTGTATAAATTATACCACTTATTCCAAGATTTTCGTTTTGTACAGGTGGATATTGTACTGCTGTTTCAGCGTATCTTCCACTACAAGCTGGATAGTCAGCTAATAGTGGTTTGAATTCTGGCAGAGGCAAAGCATTCAGACTGGCTGTGGAGCCCACAGATCATATATATGTGTGTGGGTGTGTATGTGTATGTGTGTGTGTTGTGTGTATTTATTTGTGTGTGCGTGTATTTGTATATGTGTGTATGTATGTATGTATATATGTATGTAGTTATGTATTATGTATATATATTTATTTTATTTGCAGCATGATCCATTACAAATAGTAATACTACATGCTTGGAACGATCATCATAAACACTGAATGTATCTTTTTTTATTGTCTTAACTTGTTACGTTGTTATGCAGGGTGTAACAGGAGGAAGGGACAAAATTTCGGGAGAGTGTTCCTTATGTTAAAATATACCGATATAACCCAAAACACCTATATCCAAAGTTGAACGGTTACGGAAATAATGGCCAGAGAAAAGTGTGGTCTTCTGGCGTGTCTACGCACTGTACCTTGTCAGCTGACGGCCTATCGCTTGTCTGTCGCCGACTACCGTGTCAGATTACAGAAATACCGCTGACGCACTTACGTCATTACTCTACTATGGCTGACTGCATGTCTTGTATAGTGCTTGGAACCCTTAAGGACAACTATGACGTGAGTGCGGGTTTTTTTGTAGTTCAATTTAATGGCTTTATGTCACTCACAAGTTAGTTTGATGTT
>Ga0268261_10001431_pt1 | contig 16384 bp, 9 predicted proteins | sample TergutNc150P1_FD_190353 | JGI IMG/M metagenome (GOLD analysis project Ga0268261, IMG submission 190353) | Nasutitermes corniger P1 segment gut microbial community from laboratory colony in Florida, USA - Nc150 P1 (SPAdes) (version 2) | ecosystem: Host-associated > Arthropoda: Insects > Digestive...
TCGAATCCCACCGGGGGCATGGATATTTGTCTGTTGTGAGTGTCGTGTGTTGTCAGGTAGAGGTCTCTGCGACGAGCTTATCGCTCGTCCAGAGGAGTCCTACCGACTGTGCTGCGTCGTTGTGTGTAATCTAGAAACATCAAGAATGGGTGCTCCATATATAAATATGTATATATATATGACATTAGTCGCCTAAAGGTTAATAATTTAACCCTTATCCTGCTAACGTGGAGAAAATGGTGAGCTCCTAATAATGCCAGCAAATAGATGGGATTTAATTCGGGATTTAAAGGGTTAATAGTAGTAAGCAGTAGTTAGCATAAAAATTAGTGTCACTCATGGAGACTTCTATGACTGCAATTTATTGAGATATTAACATGTCTTTGTGTCATAACATTTTGCGTATAGTATGTAACCGTCCGGAGAAGAAACGAGAGAGTTTTATGACCGGTACGAGGAGTTTTATTTAAGTTCTTTAGCAAGTGTCAAAATTGTATTGTTAGACAAGACAGCTCTATTCATGTTGGTATTTATTTTGTTTTGGTGGAAAGGAAGTTGTACCAAAGTGTACGTCAGCGCACAGGGGCACTGAAAGAGTTTATGACGGGTACAGTAAGGGTAGGTTTGCTAGTTGTCAGCGTCAGAATCGAGGGCTTAGAGAACTTTTGGGAACAATTAACATTGTAAACTTTGACAGTTTGGGCACCTTAAATCTTGCTAGAAGGATCCCATATTAGTCACGCTTGCCCATTGAGACAACCCCGTATGACACGTGTAGGGGTTCACACGGGTTGCGACAATGGAAGCAACGTTACGTAAATGGGAACCAATGGGTTTAAAATATTCAAAGTTATGACTTTCGACCAATTAGAAATGCTGAAATTTGACATTTTTTTTTACCAGTAGGAACCGTCGCTTTTCGTTTGAAATTTTGAACTTATAGAGAAACCGGGATATACCAAGGGTCAGTCAGTCAACAGTCAGTCAGTCAGTCAGTACAAGTTCATCTGATAGGCCAGTTTTTCGGTAAAAGTTGATCAAACAGAACGTACGTAACAACGATGTTGTGAGGTCATTCTGTAAATATTCATCAGACAGGGCGGACGCGGAAATAACATATTGTAACAACATAAGCGTAAGTGAGATGAAGTGTATTTCGGTGCCGCGAGAGGACAGCTCTCATTAAAGAATAGCTATTCACAACGAGTGTATAGAAACAAAGTGATTATTCAAATAAACAATTGTGGACTCATTCTTCCGGCTGGGTTTGAATTAAAGCAAAGCCAGAGTGCACAATACCTCTGCCACACTCCCGTAAACTCCCACAAGAGAACTTTGTGACTCTACCGCTAGCTAATAAGTCGTCCTAATAAGTGCGACCCGTTTGTCATATTAATTATAAAGTGTTAGGACTGACGAACGGGAGACAGCCGGCCACTTCAGGGAGGAAGAAGAAGGCAACGCATACCAGAGGTAGGTCGGTTGTAAGTATGAGTATGAGTACTTCTGATAAGAATGTCAGGCAGAGGTGCTAGGTTGCATGGAAGCAAAACTGCAAGTTTCATACTGTCACCATTCCATATTTATTTACACATTTCGAAGTGAACAGATATTCAACTGGCGCTAGATTGAAGGGAAAAACAATAATTTTCTTTGCATAATTTTGAACTTGACCTGACACAGTTTCTAGAGATAACGTGTTTTCATGGACAGATACTAAAATGCATGTATAAATTGAAGTGCTTTTCTCATAGTTGTTCTTATTAATTGCAGCTTTAAAACATACGTTTATATTGTGTCATACAATGTATCGCATGGTAAAGCAAATGATGAGCCTTCATAAAAAGCACAAGCTTTGTAATGTTCTGTAAACGCATGAGATTTGGGGTTGGCACAGTGTTGTTGTTGAGGATTTAGGTGTTTTGGAATGTGATGCTGACATTTGGGGTGTGTTCCCTGAAGTTCTGAGGGAATGTAGCACCTTCATTTTCGAGAGTTGATTCCAGAAGACCTGAAGCATCTTTCCGAAACCAGTTCACAAAACTTGGCATTTATATGAACGACCAAGGACTACAAGCCTCCGTACAGTGGATGTGGTGTTTAGAAGCTTAGAGTACTCACAGAACAATCCAGTAATACCAGCTGTTATGGCAAGACTCATCATGTCATGTATAAGAGTGGAAGACCACAATGACTGACAATGTGCTGGAACATTTACATTTTGAAAGGTGACTACAGTAGTTAAATGTAGTAGTTTTCTGTTCAGAAGGCTGTGGTTAATTTCAAACATTGTTGTAAAAATAGGATCATGCAGTCCTGCTTACATAGTAGTTTTTTCCATAACAGATACACACTTTCTATATAAGTTACCCCATTTTATTCAAAACAGTGAGGCAGATATTGCTGAAATAGTTCAACCTCACACGTGTAATGACTATGCACAGTCAACCCCAAAGAGGAGGTTAAAATTATTTGAGTCTGAGGAGACCATTTACTGACAAACTGGCTAATAAATGGTAAGTATATAGTTATATCATATGGTGGTCATATTTTTTACTGTAGGTCAAGTAATTTGAAATATTTTACAGTATAATTGATTGCCTGTAATGATTCTTTATGTTCTGTATCTTTCCAGAGCTGCCCAACATTTTCTAGAGGGCCACATTTGGGTTGTGTGCAAGAACTTAAAAAAAATGTTTGCACCTTCTTTTGCAGAAAATATTTACCATTTAAGAGAGAACACAAATTGTAAAAAAGTAAATAGACCTAATTTCTAAAATTGAAAATTTTTGCCACAAAATTAATGTAAATCAATAATATTACTACTGCAGCAACTAGTAGCAGGGATAATTCACTTTGTAGATCCATAGTCCAAGGCACAAATTTTGGTCCATTAAAAAATAAAATCTTTGTTTAATTGATGTCTGCCTTTTATTCTTTTGTGTTGACCAGTTTAGGTGGAGGTGTCACAATGGCTTAAACTTTCTGAAGGTTCCTACAAAATATCCAGATGATCCGTTCTCTCAGAATTAATTTTGAATAACAACAGGCCAGAGAATTCATGATAGATGAAGAAGTAGAAAATTATCTTTATTTTGTGGGCAACAAATCTGAAACTTTGTGTCTGTCTCGAAACAAGCCTGATCAAATTAATTACATTCGGTCTGTATACCTGGTTTGCCATCACTGTTCAATACATCTCTGATAATTTATTCTTAGTCTTTGTTGCTGAAGTTACATCGCCTTAAATACCCTCAAGTGTGGAAATGGTGGATATATGTTACACCATTTTATGTTTTGTTGACCATGCATCTTGGTTCAATTCTTTTAAATAACCCACTTGATGCACAATATATACGAAAAAAGAATTGTGTGTCAAGTTGGTTATATACAAGAATATGTTCCACCTTTAATCAGGTACATGAGAGTATTTAGTGCACATAAACTTTTATGTGTCTGAAACTTACCTAAGAAAATTCAAATGCTGATACCAATTGACTGTTCTTGAATTACTACCTTCTGTGGTAGGATGTGGATTAGACATGCTGAGAGCTGTGTACTGTCAGCAAAATATGAAACCGAACAATTGGGCTGAAATGTTGACAACTCCGTCTTGTACTTGGAGGTGCACAAGTTTTATCATCACCTGGAGACTGACTACACAGACTGAGAATCTTTGTGTTCTTCATCAGTCATGGTGCAGTTGCCAGTATAGAACCCCCAATTAGGGCATGAGTGCTTCCTTCCACATCCTTTAAAATCCATTATTGATTAATCGTCCTACTGGATCTAGGCCGGTGTACTGACGAGGCTATGGATGGGACAACTGTGAAGCTATTGTTACATACACATTGGGGAGAACAGATCTCTTCTCCAAGATGTCCAGACTGGGGCTGGGGCTTGTGCAGTGGGTGCTGGGGCTCTTTCCCAGGAGTAAGAAGACTGAAGAGTGAAGCAAACTACTAACTACATCTAGTGTGAAAGTTAAGAATACTTTGAATTATACTTTCTCTCCCCCATATGCCTTCATGAAATGGAATGAAATAAATTCAATTTTGTAATCATTGAGCTATTTGATGCTGCATGTTCTGAGCTACTGGCGGGATCATTAAAGAAATCCTAAATGTATAAAGCGAACATGAAGGAAATTGGAGTGAAAGTTCTTGTTTCTTTTGTCACTAATTTTACTCTGGTATTTTTAGTTTTAAATTATTACTTACATTTTACCATCTTTTGCTAGAATTACACGTGACCATTGTACATTTCACTGTAATGTATTTTTCCAAAATGAAATTGTGCCAACATCAATATTCTTACTGACTTTAAGATATTTGTCAATGCCTAAAATGAATGTGGGTATCTTGTACCAGCTGGTGCACAGCCAACTTCACCAGACCTGAAAAGAGGCTATGAATGGCAGGAAGACCGTTCATTTACAATGTAACTATAAAGAAGCGCTTGGTTGTTAATCTGTGGCAGCCAAAGCTACACATTTCCTATATTTGTTGAGCTGAAATTCACATGCTTGGAATTTAAAAATGTAAAGTAAAAATAAGAATTACTGCCCAACCTTGTTTAAGATACAACCACCTGTACTTCTGGAATTTACACTTGCCTAAGTTAAGTGAAAATAACTGAACGAATATGTCCTACCACCATTCCTGTTTCAAGGATTTGTTTATAATATTTTACTCGTCTATATATTTGTAATCCACTATAAATGTACTAGTCTTGAAGAGTATAAAATCCTCTCCCCACGGGGTATCTTAATAGCTATAAAAAATTTATTTATTATACAAATTTATTACACCAATCTAGGATACAAATTTTAGATTGTCCTTCTGTCATTTAGTATTAAATTTTTAATTGGATTTTTCTCCACAAATTTGAAATATTCTGAATTGACAAAAAAAATCATCGCTATCCTTTTCATTTTTAGAACACATTGCATGCTATTAAAAAAGTTAGGTAGAATAATTTTGAATATCGTCTTCTAGGATGAATTGCCATGTTGATTCAATGAAATTTATGTTAATGTTCTCAAAGACTACACGGTGTCACATCTTAGAAGGCAGTAATCTTTACAGTCTTCACGTTGAGAAACTAAAATCCCATATAATTGTGTTCATTTTTATATTCTTCCTGCCATCAGTTACTTTTAATAAAGTGTCTTCATCTTTCTGATTAGTCCTTTGTATACATTTTATGTTTCTATACATAAGTTTCTTGTATTCAAGCAGCGTTTTTGAACAGTGTGATTAACATTTTGCAGACAGACTGAATTGCAAATATTGATATTTAAGGGGGAACTTGTGACAGTCATATAGCAGTAATTGTGTATTTCATCGGTATCTGCCAGTTTTCTTTCAGAGTCTCCTGTTATCTTCATTCACCACATTTCATAACAATTTTCAATTTTTGATATTGTTTATCACTGGAATTGCTACTGAAAAGCCATGAGATGAATAGCATAAGCAGGTCTATACATCTCTCTGGTACATGCTCCTAGTATTTATCCAACAGATGCAGCTACATCAGTGTAGTCTACATTTAGTATTACTGGAATGTTCTGCATAGCTCTTTTGAACTTCCGAAAGATATTTTTCCTATTCAGAATATTATTTTCAAAGGGAAAGTAATAGTCATTATACCAGTATGGTAAATTCACTGGTAGAAGAGTAGAATGGATAAATTTATATTGATAGGCATAATTGTGGTCAGTGATAAAAGGTGAACTGTTGGAAATGTGGATCACTTTTGATAATGAGATGCCAAATCTTCCACTCACTCTTGACAGTTTAACACAGGGCAAGAAGAAAGACCAGGCAATACTGTTTTGCCCTATAAAGCACGGTAAAGCTTTAATATTGTTTATTAATGGGTTTTATGTAATACTTAGGGTCAGGAGTGTTAGGCTTACTGAACAGATTGAATATGTTTTAATCTGTAATGCAGATAATGTTTCATATGGGGCAGGAATTTAATTTTTAAATATAATTAAATGAACTTCTAGGTTATATGGATAAGTTTGAGAGGATATTAGTATTTAATTACAAATGTACGAATATCTGCCATCTTATTAAATTCCTAAGTTTTGTTGGTGGAGGGAAGAAAAGTTTTGAAAATTGAAATATTTAATTATTGTACAATATTTGTTCTGTCACAGAAGTCGTTTTCCATGCAATTGCGTAGGTATTCTACTGATGTAAACTAATTTTCCCGTTGGAAAATATATGAACGAACGGAGTGAAATTATCCTGTATTCTATCATTAAGCTGAACAAAATGTAAATTAAAGACTCGAGAATTATTAGCACTTCCAACAACTGACTTCATTTCTGTGTTAGTATTCAGAGTAGCTTATTTGGTGTTGGGCTTTCTTTTTCCAACATTGTTTGATGTATTGCTTTAGTTGCTGGCGTCATTTTAGTTAGTAAATTTCTGATAATATTAAATCAGTTTAATTTAATTACGTCTGAATGGTTTGACACGCACTGTTGGCAAGATACATATTTTATTTTTTGGGTCAGCTCTTGCCTGTTAACAGGAAGACAGGACAAATGTACCTCTTAATGCTGTCTTTTAAATATGTAATTATTTTTACCTATTTTTTAGATATTTGTCTGTCTTATTTAATACCCTTCATTTGTACGAAAGCAACACACCAGTGACGTCACAGCTATAGGTTTGAACAGTTACCGGTCTTCCATCTGCAGATAACAGCAGTCCGACAAATGTAGTTAAAGCTTCATTTCCATGCTTACCGATTTTGCGTGGTTACTAGATGTTATGTGTTTATGGTAGAGTTTGGTTAGCGAATGTTTATGAAAAGATATAATAATAAACGAGTTACTGGACACTGGAGTTAATATGCTTTTCTCCTGAGATTTGGCATTCCACAAATTATTGCAAACAAAACCATTTGTGGATAGTGAGTTTGTGAAGGAATGCACAAGTGTACTGCATACAGCAGAAACACTTTGTCCTGAAATTGCCAGCTTCTTAAAACTATCAGTTTTTCTGCACACGCAATAGTTGATTGTGGAATGACTTGGCGGGAGATACACAGTGTCAGCTTAAATAAACTTGTTAAGATACGATGGCATGTTCGGTTGCGACTGATGGGAGTGCAGACGTGACAGATATTGTCCTGCTCTTTTTATTCAAGCTGTCAATGAGAATTGGGGATCATCAATATGGATTTCGACGCAACAGGTCAACTACTGATCATATATCCAGCATTCGTCAAATACTTGAGAAAAAATGGGAATACAACGAAGCAGTGCATCAGCTCTTTATAGACTTCGAGAAAGCTTATGATTCAGTTAGGAGGGAGATCTTACATAATATTCGCATTGAGTTTGGTGTCCCCAGGAAACTGGTTGGGCTAATAAAAATGTGCCTGACTGAAACATATAGCAGAGTCCGGGAAGGCATGAATTTGTCTGACAGGTTTCCTATTAGGAATGGTTTGAAACAAGGAGATGCTGTGTCGCCATTGCTTTTCAACTTTGCTTTACAATGGGCCATTAGGAGGGTTCAGGTAAACCAGGATGGTTTGAAACCAAATGGTACACATCAGCTTCTGGTTTATGCCGATGATGTCAATATATTGGGAGGAAGCACACGTGCTGTAAAAGAAAACGCAGAAGCTTTAGTAGTAGCTGCTAAGGAGATTGGACTGGAAGAAAATGCTGATAAAACTAAGTACATGGTTATGTCTCGAGATCGGAATGCAGGGCGAACTCACAGCATGAAGAATGATAATAGCTCCTTCGAAAGGGTGGATAAGTTTAAATATTTGGGAACAACTTTAACAAATCAAAATTCGATTCAGGAAGAAATTAAGAGCAGATTGAAGTCAAGGAATGCTTGCTATCATTCGGTGCAGAATCTTTTGTCTTGCAGTTTGCTATCCAAAAATTTAAAGATTAAGATATATAGAACTATAATTTTGCCTGTTGTTTTGTATGGGTGTGAAACTTGGTCGCTGACATTCAGGGAGGAGCGTAGGCTGAGGGTGTTTGAAAATAGGGTGTTGAGGAGAATATTTGGGCCTAAGAGAGACGAGGTAACAGGGGAATGGAGAAAATTACATAATGAGGAGCTGAATAATCTGTACTCCTCACCCAATATTGTGCGGGTGATAAAATAAAGAAAAATGAGATGGGCGGGGCATGTAGCTCGTATGGGGGAAGGGAGAGGTGTATACAGGGTTTTGGTGGGGAAACCTGAGGGAAGGAGACGACTGGGGAGACCCAGGCGTAGATGGGAGGATAATATTAGGATGGATCTTCGGGAAGTGGGATGTACGTGTGTGGACTGGATGGAGCTGGCTCAGGATAGGGACGGGTGGCGTGCGCTTGTGAGTGCGGTGATGAACCTTCGGGTTCCATAAAACGTGGGGAATTTCTTGACTAGCTGCAGACCAGTTAGCTTCTCAAGAAGGACTCTGCTCCATGGAGTAAGTAAGTAAGTCAATGAGAATTGCCCTTATGAACCTGGTCCGTAACGAAAGGAAAAACATGCGGTGCTGAAGGTCTATGTGAGTTGGCGGATCTTTTACGCAAATGTGGCTTGACTTGGACAAGGCCTGTTTGGTTTGTTAGTGACAGGGCTTTGGCTGTAATTAGCCAAAGTAAGTGCTGTAGCAGAATAAAAAAGGACAATCTAGATAACGACTTCTTCCCGTCGTCTCCACTGTGTTATTTCTGAAGAAGCGCTGTTTGCAAAACGTTTGAAGTTTACTGGCTTGTTGGACACTTGTCAGAACTATGAATTTTATTGGTGCAAGTGAACTTAAACTGAACAGTCTTGAATGTGTAGCATTATTGGAGGAAATATAAAGCGACATGATGAAATCGTTAATTGTACTGATGTGTGACGACGAAGTCACTCATCCATTGTGTAGCGGGGTTTTTTTTTAATTGAGTAAGAGTTATTTATGGAAAATAAGATAGTTGAACTGAATTGGATGATAGAGGATAATTAATTTGTCTCTTGTTATCTGTGGATGTGACAGGATACTTAAATATTCTTAAGAAAGAGGTGCAAGGAAAAGATAAGCTCACTGCAAATATGGTTGACAATGTCAAGTCTTTCAAAGTTAATTTACGATTGTCAATAAAATTAAAAGTGCGTATGTGTTCACTTAGGTTTACAAGGAACAAACCTTTGAACCTTGAACACAGCACTTTTTAAGATTATCAGATGCAAGCACTTTATCGTGCGATGTTTTAAATTTGATAAAACAATTAAAGAAATTACACAAAACACCACGTTTCGAGGACAGGATCAGTCCCCGTCTTCAGGCTAAAATATTAAGACAACTAAGTTGGGTCTGATGGCCCACTGAGGTTTAGAGTAGCTTGGCCTGCCGGACCCAACTTAGCAGCTTTTATTTTATTGCCCAAGGACGGGGACCAATCCTGTTCCCGATATGAGTGTTTTATTTACTATTTGCTTTTATTACTTTATGAATTTTAAAATACCAGGCGTTTGATAAGATAAATGGAGCTGACCTTCAGCTTAAAGTATTTTCACCAGCATCTTGCAGAAACGTGTTATACACTTTTTACTATATGTATAGTATATAACATATATGTATATGTGGGCCTACATTGTAACAGACGTATCTCCGACATAATACTCGGCCATGTCAAAGTCTTGAAAAAACTGTAGGTGTAAATATAGCAATAGTTGCCGAACAACTTTGCTTCTCAGCCATAAAGTCGACTTCACATAACACTATAAATTGATACATGCATGTGGATCAATAGACTTTTAGTCAGTTTTTTAGCAGACCGAAATTGAGACAAAACATCCAATTTTGTGCTTAAAAGAATGCCTTTGGGATTGTACACACTGAATTACTGAGTACAGCCTTTCCTGTCTTTGATACGTCCTCAACTTTGCCGTACGTTACTGGACACTTGTCATGCGGTGTTGTCATGCCAGTAGAGCGGAAGGTGTGTGTAACGTAGTTCGCTACAGTATGTGGTAAAATGTGGCTGTATTATGACGATATAGCTACTCTAAGCACGTTATTGTTTATACTTGTAAATACTCTATAGAAGCTTCTCCCTTTCTCTTTTGTTCATATGAAGAAAACGGCAGAGACTGTCTAGAAGGTCCCCGGGAATTCTCGCAAATGGCTGTGTCGGTTCAAGGTACAAGCAGGTCATTTCGTATTATGGGAACCGACCCGGTGAAGGCGGCGCTCTGACGTCATCGCGTCGTGGGAATGTAATCACCTGCACCAAGAAAGCTGCAACTTTCGGACTGTCAGTGTTAGAGTGGTCTATAGCTGTACTCCATAACACAACCATATTACTTTAGCTCAGCTGTTCAGTTCTGTATAAAATGTTTCGCATTAACTTCAGCGCATGTTCTGTTTTGGGCTACTGTTCGGAAGAAGAAACAGATCTGAAGACAATGCTTGAATATTTTCCGTAACTTATGAAAGGAAATGCAGATTCTGACGACATACTTGGTACTGTATGTCATATCTATCATTGGACGTTACAGTGACAGCTTTGAATTGTCAGTGTAGGGTGCTGTAATTTGCGTGGCAACATCTTAAACTGCAGGCATGTAATGTGTATGTGTACTGAAATACTGTGTTTGTACTGTAAAATAATATAATAACGAGAGGCAAATAGACAATGGACAAAGAGTAATAACACTGATATACAAAATTTCACTTTTTGCGACTAGCAGAAACGAAATGTGCCAATTGTTGTGTAAATTGAGGTGCTGAACACGAAAATCACAATAAAAATGCTTCATTAATTACGGTTTTTGAGCTATGGTCTCTTACCTGTACTACGTCATAAGTCGAAGGTTGCGTATAGCTCTAGCGCAATTGGGCCTTCTTTGCCCGCTGATTGAACATTGAATTTGGGGAATTACGCATCAAGGTCCAGCAATAATCAGCAAGCATAGATGGGCTCCATTTCCCTTTGTATTTGCCCTCCATTGCTGCAACGTCCTGGTGGAAACATTCATCGTGCGCGTCACTCACAGAACCACGGTTCTTCGGAAAGAATTCCAGATGAGAACTCAGAAAGTGGATTTTCACGAACATATTGCATCACAGATTCTGATATGAGTACAGAAGTTATTCTACAAGATCCTTGTAGTTTTCTGCTCTTCTATTTCCTAGGAAGCCTCTAACCACCTCTCGGAAGGCATGCCATGCTCTCTGCTCATCACCCATAATGATGTGTTCAAACACCTCATCACGAAGAAGTGAGCGAATGTCTGGACTGGTGAAAGCACCCTCTCGTATCTTGGCATCACTGATATTTCCATTTTTCATTCTGGATGCTAGCAGTTTGGCCTTTACCTTTGGCAGCTCTAAATCGCGTACTAGATCATTTAGTTCGTTTTGTATAAGTGTTTGGATCTGTAGGTTCTTCATGAGGTCTTGTTTTCTCCGTTGCTTCCTCTTTCATCTCCGAATTCAAATTGTATTCTTTTGGTGGCTCCGGCACGGGTAGATCTTCCCCATGAAGAACAGTTTTGGTGGCAGAGGGTATATTTGGATAGCCAATTCTCTGCTTCTTCTTTCTGTTCATACCACTTGCCACAGGAGGTGCCAAGCAAAAGTTGCAGTCACTGCTGTGGTTTGAGGATTCCCTCTACGCCACTGGAACGGCAAACGGCATTGCCATTCGCTTAGGATTTATCCAGCCTCAAAACGTATTGCACACGATTTGCACACAATGTGCGGCGCCCACTTCTTATCTTGGTCACCCAGTTTACACTCAAAGAACAGATGGTAGGCTTTCTTGATCAGAGGCGTTATAGAACGCCTCTGTGACACTAATATCACTTCCCCACACGCATAACAGAATAGGTCCGCATTGTTCACACAAGAGCGAGACATCCTGTCGTACACCAGCGCTTCTACAGACTGAAACTGAGGCACTGTCTGGCAGCTGATGCAATGACCTTATCATGTGAACTTACTCTAGTCACAGTGTCAGTCACCAGTGATTGATGACCTTATCATGTACACTAGTCACAGCATTAGTCACCCGTGATTGTCATTTATGACTCAAACCCTAATTTGAAATCGGAACGCACTGTACATGAACGCAGCCTCCTGTATCTTTGAAACAAGAGCTAAACAACAGTTCTTAATATCATATTCGTGTTCAGCGCCCACGAAATAGCCATAAAAGACTTATTTCGTCAATGCTAGTTTTTGACTGTAGATCAGTGTAATCATTTTAACCGTACAAGTATAATACTGTGCATTAAATTGGGAGGCTAAGAATGGATATGCATTATTTTGGAAGGGGGGGTGGGTGGGTGGGAGGGAATTAAGTGTGAGTGTGTGTGTGTTTTTTGATAGGAAAGACATGACAACTAAGCTGACACTGTTTCTCACGCAAGTAATGCTGGTCTTGTTGCTAATGTTAAGTGAGAGCTCTTTGTTATTTGGCTCCCCCCACCTCTCCCCCAGTAAATGTTGATCCTGGAATACGGTGAGATGCAGTAACACGTCTCTCAATTAGAAACCTACTGCCTACATACGAGTATACGAAACTATACCACCTACAACGTCACGTATACCATTTCCTTCCGGAGGAATCCCGCCCGACATGTTGATGGCAACACCGCGTTGCCTAGAGCTGATAGCCTAATCGCATCTAGAAGACCCCCTTCCCCAACACTACGACCTTGTTCGCACAGACACGGCAACTCGCTGATAACAGCCTTAGGTTGATGCCGCACAGATGCTACGCACCTCCCGCTACTGCACCGCATAACCCGGAACTCCCGGACTGCTACTCTCTGTACAATGACTCCCATGACAATATACGTACTTACTACACTAGTCCTCCTAGTTCGAACTTGTGTGCATGTTTATATAATAGGATGAACGAGGTCTCGTAATCAGACAGAAGATACATTGTATATTGTACAGCTACCTTACACTAAGTTGTACAACCTGATGATGGCCATTATAGAGGCCGAAACGTGTAGTTCTTGTTAGCTATATACCATCGTTATATATCCCATTATGTACGATGTTACAAATGTAGTGTAGTCGTGAGCAAGGCGTGAGATATGCTGCCGACTGCAAGTAAAGTGCACCCTTGTGCACGCACTGAGCCTCTGTACAGGTCGTACGGCCCAAAGGGGGAGTAGAGGTATAGCTCTACCCATTCATGACCACGGCATTAGAGGGGGTGAGGGGTCAGCGTCACGCCCTGGTCGCTCTTTATCCCCGGGAAAAACCCGATATCCATTGTACAGGAGGCTGGTTTGGTCCCAGGGCCGGTCTGGACAGGTGCGGAAAATCTCGGATCCACCGGGATTCGATCCCCGTACCGTCCAGCCAGTAGCCAGTCACTATACCGATTGAGCTATCCCGGCCCACATGCTTAAGTGAACGCCTCTATAATTATGCGTGGTGCTGCACATACAAAATGTCTTTCACTTTCATCTAGCAACGATGTGGTGGTCGCTGTCCAATGGGTAATGGTTGTGTTTCAATCTGTCTTTGAACACACAAAATTCATTGATTGATTTTTGAACCACAGTTACTAAGCAACCAATTTACCAACAACGTTCGAGACTTGAAGTTCTCATAGGCGTGTTACTAAAAATTTCAGTCTCCTGGGATGTGACACCGTGTCGTTGGGCGGCTACATCCCGACGTTTCGAAGGGTCGTGGTATAGCTGAGTATTTAGCCATGTAGGTGAAACACTTCTATGCTTTGACACGTCGGAAACTAACGAAAGATATGGTGTTATTTCCCAGAAGATGGGAATCTTCGTAACGAAGAGCAACTTGGATTCGTGCTACATATGCGTAGAAGATGGATGATGAGGAAAATATATTACCCACTTATTTACCTCCCATGCAAAATTCTGTTCTAGTATCTGTTTATGGCTTTTGTTGAAGTTTGCTATCAGTGATAATTTTATGTTTGGTGCAGTGTGTTTTACTCCTTATTTGTTTGAAACAAACGAAGATATTTATCACACATATATTTATCCATTAAAATGGAAGTAAGTTATGTCATGTTGTACACTAACTAACAAAGTAGTTATTTGGACATTTTAATCTGTTCCAGTAAGCTTAATATTTCAATATTCTCTTCATATTTTTCAAATTACAGACACTAAATACGAACATTTAACCAGATGGCACTATTTATGTTGCACTAATCAAATTTCATCAACCTAACTTTGCAACGTATGCTTTCTTAGTGCGAAGCAACAGCACTGTTGATTAGACATTATACGCGCCACATCTTTCAGTTTTGTGGTGTGATAATATACAGTAAATCCGCTCATGAAATCTATGGTAGTGTTTGTTTACATTTAATTCAGACAAACACAGTGAGACATTTTGTACAGGAAATACTGTTAAATTCGCTACAGTTTTGAGTGATAGAGTTCGTTATTTTAAGTATCATTCAGATTTTAAATTATTTAATGTAAAATTGTTGAATGCAGATATTAATATGTAACTGAAGCAAACTTGTATTTAATTCTCTCTCTCTGTCTTCTATAAAATATTTATGGGGCAGGGTAGCTGGCTACAGTACGACGTGTTCGTCTCTATCACCAGTCATGGGGTTGGTTGGAACATACTCATACCTTTGTGCGTTAGGTCTACTACGCCGAAATACAAGTATTACGACAAGGATTACAATTACAATTACAAATAAGATTGTAATAACTACGATAAGAACAATTGTTAATGCACTCACACCGGTGGTGTCAGTCTCCTCTTTAAATTGTGTTGTGGGACTGAGAGTCATATTCGGAGAAACGTCCGAAATATTCGACCAAATCACTCTCTTGTTTAGAGTCCAGCTCGTGCTCATAGCCGTTTTAGGTGACGAATTCGCCGACGGAATTGTATTTAGACGACACAGCGATGACTGTTTTGCTGGGGTCCATAGCTCCTTCGTGCCGTTTTTGTACCGACATTTCACCGTCCTGTTGTGAGGGACAGCCTCCTTACTCTTAATCCAACACAGTAGGTCATAGAAATGGTCCCCGCATTTCCAAAGATTATTTTCCACGTTCACATAATTGAGTTGTTGGTGTGAAGACAGGGTGTCGTAATTCAGAAGTTCCAGCTCATTGTTGCTTATGTCTAGGTACTGCAGATTACGTAACAATGAAAATGTTTCTGAAGAGAGTTTTTTTAATTTGCATGACTGCAGATCTAGCTTTGAAAGGTGGGGTGGACCATTCAGAAGAGATGCATTCCATTGTAAGTCAACAAGTATATTGCCTCGGAGAATCAACTCGTTCAGATGATGGTTACCTACGAACAAGTTAGGTGAGAGTGAAGTAAAGAGGTTACCGGAAAGATCCACGGAGATGAGTTTGACCAAACCATGGAGCGTTTCTTCACTAATGCTGCGTAAACTGCAGTACTGAAGGTGAAGGTAACTTACAGACTTATAATGTAAAAATGTTTCCTTTTCGAGAGTTTTCAGTTCATTAAAGGATACATTCAAAATAGACACTGGTTTAGTGAATGTCATGTTAGGCACTTTCGTCAAATTCAGTTCACCGCACTGTACATTTATTGCAGGATCCTGGTCCATGTCCACTGGATTGCATGAGCAATTTTTATGGCAAGTCTCGACAGGCAGCCCGTTAACTGTTTTGTACAGCAAACAGATGGACACGATTAAGACGACAACAGTCAGGCTATGGGATGTCGCCGTGCCGAGTCTGAAAAACATCATTTTGCAGAATTAATTTCTTTGCAATGAAACTGGCGAGATGGCGTGTTTGTAAACTTAGCTTTGTACTTGTTTTAGTAGCAAAGTTGGTACTCCTTTGTTTGATCGAAAAGTTTTTTGCACCTGAAATTTTGTGGAAGTCGTGAAGAAGCTTTAATCGTAATTAGTCTGAGTCCACCTGCTAATGATTAATGTAATATAGTTAAACAGAAATTTGTCTCTTTTTCAAGTATGATGCCATAAAAACATTGAGGGTATTTAATGAAAAGGTACGTTCATTATTGGCCTGTGAGCTTGATGGACTTGCACTTTTCAGCGCCTTAATTCAGTTTCTTCAAGGAAGAGTTGTACTTATGAATACTTGAATGTGGTAGACACAAGGCCGCTGTGGGTGTGTTGGCGATTAGAAATATTTCAACTCATGTCGGGAATCGAGCCCCGCTCATTCAGCCTGAAGACAGTCTCTAACTGGATGCATTTAGTTGGTTGACGCATTGGATTGTGAGGATGATTAAATTAACCCTTTAAACGCTGAATTAAATCCCATCTGCTATTTGCTGGCATTATTAGGAGCTCACCATTTTCTCCACGTTAGCAGGATAAGGGTTAAATTATTAACCTTTAGGCTACTAATGTCATATATATATATGGAGCACC
>Ga0268261_10001432_pt1 | contig 16379 bp, 15 predicted proteins | sample TergutNc150P1_FD_190353 | JGI IMG/M metagenome (GOLD analysis project Ga0268261, IMG submission 190353) | Nasutitermes corniger P1 segment gut microbial community from laboratory colony in Florida, USA - Nc150 P1 (SPAdes) (version 2) | ecosystem: Host-associated > Arthropoda: Insects >...
ATGTATGTATGTATGTATGTATGTATGTATGTATGTATGTATGTATGTATGTATGTATGTATGTATGTATGTATGTATGTATGTATGTATGTATGTATGTATGTATGTATGCATGCATGCATGTATGCATGTATGCATGTATGTATGTATGCATGCATGCATGTATGTATGTATGTATGTATGTATGTATGTATGTATGTATGTATGTATGTATGCATGTATGTATGTATGCATGCATGTATGTATGCATGTATGCATGTATGCATGTATGTATGTATGTCTATCTGCCTATCTGCCTACCTGTCTGCCTGAGAGACCTGTACCTGACAAGGCACAACATTTACAAGAGACAGATATCCACGACTGTGGCAGGATTCGAACCCGCAGTCCCAGCAAGTGAGCAACCGCAGACCGCACGGCTACTGGGATCGGCAGTTGTTTATATATTTGTTTATGTTTTAATTTGCCACCATTTTGAGTCTAAGATGAATCTTCCGGAAGTGGGATGGGGGATGCATGAACTGGATTAATCTGGCTCAGGATAGGGACAGGTGAGGGGTACTTGCAAATGCGGTAATGAACCTTCGGGTCCCATAAAATGCGGGCAATTTCTTGACTAGCTGAGAACCGGTTAGCTGCTCATGAGGGACCCTGCTGCATGCAGTATGTATCATTTTGTTTGTGTCTGGTCTTTGTGCATTTTAGGCGCTTTGGTATCCACGGAAACATTTCTACCTGTAAACTCTTGAAATTGGTCACCCGTATTTTGGTGAGCGTGTTGTAACGTGATGAGGTGAAGTAAACGTTTGTTATGATAAGACTCCCAGCTGTTGTTACCAGATCACAAATACATGTATTAATACAGTCACACACAACAGCAGCTTTGTCAGTTTATTGGCGGCTACATGTTTCGGCTTTGAGAGCAACCATAAGCCTATTATAAACTTTGATACAGGAAAAATTATATACTGCATGAGAAGGAAGGAGATATCCTTTTCACATTCAAAATACAGTATAAACATTTATGAAATACGACGCATCGTCAGCCTTGGAATGCCTGCCAATATAACCGTCTAAGGTGAAGGTTAAAAGGAAACTAGTTGGCAAGGCAATAAAGCATACAAATATAAGAAAATACAAAATAAAACACACACAAAAACAAAAATAAAAAGTATATAATTTGTAGGTTGCAAAATATCAGGTACAGCACGTTGTCGGACCCAATAAAGATGAGAATGGATTATGTAATGATGTGCTGTGCGTTCCTTTACTGTGCTTTAAATTCTGTGACAAAAATCCGACATGTGGTTCTGGTCAAGACAAAGGATTAATGTGGCAGCAGTCCACATTAGAATGAATGGAATATTTTGTAGATCATGCACAAATATTGGAATGAACTGCACAAAATTTATCGGGTTATAAGGACTTTTCATTGGTCCGGAGTATTCCTTCTGTATACTACAGGTCCGGAGTATTCCTTCTGTATCCTACTGTTCATTCCTGCAGTGAAAAGTGATCGGTTTCGTACACTTGTAACGTATTTTTAATGTGAAAGAGATCTTCTTATGCAGTGTGTAATTTTTCCTGTTTCAAAATTTATAAAAGGCCTGATAATGGCTCACAGAGCCGAAACATGTTGTCGTGAATAAATTGATAAAACTAGAGTTGTGTGTGACTGTTGTAATACATGTACTGGCGGTGAAACATACGTGTTTTAAGGACACACAGATATTGTTGAGGAACACGAGTTAAATGATGCTGATTTACTGATTCACATAAATCCATTTTCATGTTGAACGTAACAGGTTCCTTTCCTGTTAGAGGATTGTACCACTGTGAATTCGAAGATTTGACACAGGGAAATGTGAAATACAAGTAGCCGCCCTAAACCGGGAAGGATGGAGGGAACTCCTAAAGGAGGCCGAGGCCCACCCTGGGCTGTAGTGCCGTTGGGGGAAAAAAATGTGAAATATGATTAGTAGTTACCCTCTTTACCGACCGGTAACATTGCTGCACCGCCATCATAGTCTGCACGGATAGATGGCACTTTAAAAGCTTAACGTTGTGCATCGCCGGCGACGGATACTAGCCAACTCTGCGAACAGCAATTGTTGCACATCGGTGATAATTACTCTTCAAAGGAATGCGCCACGACATTCTGTGTCGCTGTAATCCGTGATCCCAAGGACCGAAGCGTGTATTGAGTGACGAAGATGGCGAGCGAAGAAGGGCGGAAGTTAAATGATCTTCGTGTTGTTGATTTGCGTGCAGAATTAGAAAAGCGCAGTTTAGATAAAACCGGCGTAAAAGCGGTTTTAATAGAAAAGTTACAAAAGGTGAGTGTAGTATTCCAAATGTGGTGTTTGGGAGTAGATGTGTGTACGTTGGCCTCGTTGATTAATGGATTGTATTTTGGTTTGCTTCCTAGGCTCTTCGGGATGAAGGTCATGACCCCGACGAATATTTATTTGTTTCATCAGAAAAGAAGACTCCTAAGCGTCATTCCGGTGCAAGTAAGTGTAATGAGTTCGTAATCCATGTTTCACTGTGCCGGTTACTTATTAACGTAAGGTTTGTTTGTCGTAGGTTTCCGCCATTTTCTTTGTCGAACGTACAAGGTTACGAAATGTTTTGGCGGTTTGAACTGTATTTTATGAGAGTAAAAGTGACACGGATTATTTATTGCATGTCATTTACTTTGGCATTTTGTAATTGTACGGAAAAATATATAAAGGTTTGGAACTCATGCGTGAAACTCCTATGGGAGTAGTTTTGTGCATGGTATCGACCTGCGAGTTGTGAGCCGGCAAGGGAAGCTGTTCGCAAGGACGAGTGGTAACCCAACTGGAGGTATATGTAATTTTATAGGCGTGAACTTACTATTGTGCAGCTGCGATTGTTAATTGTTCACACTTAACGAATTTCCGAAATGAACTTGGGGATAAGCTTGTTGATGGGAGGATAATGCATAATGGGATGTGGTGAATGTAATTAACATAGTTGTGATAGGATGGGAGGGCGTTGACTGTATTCATCTGTAATGGGATAGGGACAAGTGGCTGGCTTTTATGAGCATGACAATCTTGCATTTTTTTTCCACTTTGTTTTCCCATTTGCATTTAATTTCTTTAAAAATCCACTTAAAATTTTAATTCTGTGATCTTGTTACAACTGATTATTTTTATGTGTGCTGTTTCTTTATTTGTGTGCAGCCATTTCATTCATTCTGTTGCCTGTCTCACAACAGGTCCATAGCCTCTTCCAAAGTGAGTTCTCTATAGAGTGTGATCTAGTGCTTCCTCTGTCACTTTCCAGTATCCTCTCTTTTCCTTAACATCATCCAGTAGCCTTTTACATCATCATCTTCTTCGCATCACCTCTATCCATTTATCTTTCCTTCAGTTACGTGATTAGCAGGCAGTTCTTAAAGCGAAATGTGACCAGTCTAGGTAGCCTTCTTCCTTTTATTGTTTTAGGATCTTGCTGTCGTCCTTGACTCTTAACACTTCTTTGTATGTCATGTGATTGGTCCAACTAAACACCATCCTTGTTCAGCACCACATTTCAAAATTTTGCAGGTATTTTTGATCATTATTCTATAGAACATATTGCATTTTCCGCAGAATATACATTATCAACAACTGTTGTAATTTTAATCAAATCTATAGGTACTCTTTAACAGTAAAAATTTAACTCTATCTATTACAGTGTAACAGTTACCAGATGCTGTAGTTACAGTTGTTTTGTGCTCCTGAAGGTGGGTGATAATGATACCCAAAACATGTAGAGCAATAGTCTGATAAAATAAACTCTGTAACATGTGCATCTTGTTGGAACTTTTATATTAGAATATTTCTGATCTGTTTTTAGGAGTGTCCAAATTTCAGCACCTTGCAAAGCAATGCTCCAAATGTAGCTGCTTGCTAGTTTCTTCCTTAAATTCAAGTCCAATTTGCTTGTGAAAAGTCTTTGTCTTGTTGAATGCTGCTTTTGCCATGGCAGTCCTGTGGATTTAACCTCTCGTGTACATCTTGCATTATTTGTTATCATGCTACGCTAATAGTTGAAATATTCAACATTCTCTGGTTATTTTTGATTTATCATGATGTATACTGGGGGTAGTTGCGTTTAGATTCTCATTACTTTAGATTTTTCCACATTCATTTCCATTCCATAGCCTCTTTCAATTTCAGTTTGTCTGTCAAGCATGCCCCACAGTGCTGCTTCTTCCTCAGCCAGTAGCGCAAGTTCATATGCAGGTTTCACAGCGTGAAGTACTTGACCTAATTTGAAGTCTCTGAATCTTTCAGTAGCTTCCGTGGTATGGTTTATTTTAATGTGTGTGTGTGTGTGTGTGTGTGTGTGTGTGTGTGTATGTATGTATGTATATATGTGTGTGTGTGTGTATATATATATATATATATGTGTGTGTGTGTGTGTGTGTATATATATATATATATAATGTACAAAATAAAAAAATCCATGATATGGTATTTGCTTCGCAAGTTGAATAGAGTCGGTGACAGCATCATAGTGTCAGTGCTGTTCCAGTGTCAACACTTCTTATGTTCTGGTCCAGTTTCAATTTAGCACTCTGATCCATGTAGCCTACAGTTTGCTGTTCAGTCTTCTCTCGCGCTAGTTGATACCATTTCCCTTTAGGATGTGCATTAATTTGGTCCAGTTTACATGTTGAGATGCCCTCTGCATGCACATAATTCCTTGTTTATGTTAAAGTTCCATCTGATATTCTCAATTCTGAGATGCTTCTCCAGTTCCTTTTCCTCTTCTCAATTGAAACTGATCTTCTCGAGGTACATCCTCAATTTTCTGATGGCGGCTGCATTTTGTAGCTTTTGGCTTTAAGGCATTTGTAACTTCAGTGACCTTCTAGGGCCAGTCTCCATTTTCATATATGTTATTGGTGAATTGTGTCATTATTCTGAGGTCATCTTCTCCCAACAGTTTGCATACATCCGCAGGTACCTCTGTAGCCCTCTTACTCCTCATCTCCTAGATTGCCTTTTCCACTTCTCATCTCCTAGATTGCCTTTTCCACTTCAGTTTGCAAAATATAAGGACCTTGCTGTTCTGTATCTTCCTCCTCCTCAGTTTAGACTTCTAGGTTTTCTGGTCAGTTAGATCAGTCGTATAGCTTTGTAATACAGTTCTCCCAAATTTGTCTTCAGTGCCATTGCTTTGAATCCTGTGGTTTTCTTTCCGACCTTATTGCCTGTGTCTTCATGTACATTAAGTCATAACTCCCTGTTCTTTGAAATTCCATGATCTCATCACATGCTTTTCAGATACTCCTTCTTGGACTTGTGTGTGGTTCTTTTCAGTTCATTTGTCGGTCTTCTGTGGTTCTTCCTTCTTTGTTGGTTACATTCTTCCATTTCCTTTATTCCTTTTATTGAGCATTTCCAGTGTAATCCATGGCTTTCTTGCTTTCCTGTCTACTTTCCCACTCACATTGCTCATAGCATCTAGCACGCATTTCGTGATATTGTTCCATTGCCCTCCCAGAGTTCTCACTTTTACATTCTTTTACGCCAAGTTTTTGTTGTAGAGTATCCTATGCTTTCTGTCATTTAGCATATAACATATACAGATTCCATCTTGGTTTTTGTTTGGAACTTATGATTTTCTTCAATCTAATGCAGATCTTCACAACCACCTGGTCGTGGTCAGCATCAGTGTTTGCTTCAGTCATTATCTGTGCATGCTTCATACTGTTTCTGAATCAATGCTTACAAGTATGCAGTCCAACTGGTGTCAACATCGATCTCCTGGTGCTGTACAGGTGTACAGTCTCCTCTTGGGCTTTTTAAACCATGTGTTGGTGAAAGTCCATTCCCTTCACAAAAGTCGATATGTGTTTGACCTGTTGCATTTCTTCTTCCCATCCCATGTGGTTCAACAATGTTTCAGTATGATATACCTCCAATCACACTGTTCCATTCTTTCATTATGTTGGTGTTTGTCTCACCTTTTCCATCATCTTCACTTATTTCTTTGATTATATTGTGCAGTTCTGGGTTCATAGTCTTCATACTGTGATGTTGGCATGTACCCTTGCACTGACAAAATACTTATTGGTTCTACCTTTACTGTACGATAAGTGATCCTGTCACTATGCACGATCTTCTGAACGGCACGTCTCACTGTGCTTTTTATGCAGCACTATTGCTGTCCCTCTGTCAGTCCTTTCACCTCTGGAATAGTACACTGTGTAATCACCACTTTTTTTTTTTTTTTTAGCTTTGTCCCTTCCACCACACTTCACTTACACCTAAAACAGACACTGCATTCTTCTCCTCTTTTTTTTCTCTTAATTCTTCAGCTTCCATCATCATTCTTACTTACTCACTCCATGGAGCAGAGTCCTTGAGAAGCTAACCAGTTCTCATCTAGTCAAGAAATTCCCCGCATTTGAAGGAACCCAAAGGTTCATTACAACATGTATGAGTGCCTGCCTCCTGTCCCTATCCTGAGCCAGCTTGGTCCAGTACATACCCCACTTCCTGAAGATTCATCTTAATATTACCCACCCATCTACACCTGGGTCTCCCAAGTGGTCTCTTTCCCCCAGGTTTCCCCACCAAAACCGTGAATACACCTCTCCACCATCCGCGCTATATGCCCCGCCCATCTAATTCTTGATTTTATCACCCAAGCAATATTTGGTGAGCAGTACAGATCTTTTTCTCCACTCCCTTGTTACCTTGTTCCTCTTAGGCCCAAATATTCTCCTCAGCACCCTGTTCTCAAACACCCTTAACCTACGTTCCTGCCTCAATGTGAGCAACCAAGTTTCATACCCATACAAAACAACAGACAAAATTACAGTTTTGTATATCTTAATCTTTAAATTTTTGGATAGCAAACTGGAAGACAAAAGATTATCTCTACATTTGTGTAATATATCTATCACATTCCGGTCTTTGTGACAGTAGGGGCATATTTGTTTCGCTACTCCTGGCCTCTTTAATTGCCCAGTTTTCATTCAAAACCATGCTAACCCAATTTGCTCATTCAAATTAAATTGGTTTATACATGGTCGTGTCCTGCACTGTTTCATAGAGAGGAGATATTACTTGTCTTAATGCTTTCTGTGCTCGATTTTTAGTTAGGTATTCTTAACTGGCTCAGGATTCCATTCTGCATATACTCAGAAGTTTGTGCTGTTGTTGAGGAAAATTAACTGTCTGTCAGGCATGAAGTGTTTGAATCTAAATTTTGAAAGGGTACCAGTGAGGGAGTCGTTTTCTCTTACCCCAAACAAATTTTTCGCAAGTTTGATTGTTCCTAAAGTTGTGGTCAGCCAATCAAAACATGCAGATTCTGAAAGGTAGCAGTGAATTTTGTCTCACCAGCATGTGAAGTCTCTTGTTGCAGATGTTTTGAAGAAAATGGCAATGAAAGGCCAGATCAATTACAGTCTGCATTATTGATGCTAGTGGCTGGTGGAAGTGTAAAGTAGGCCTATATATATTGGCAGTTTGCCAAATCAAATTGTTGGTAGTGAAACAGCATCAACAAGGCGGTGTATATGAGATTTGGGATTTCCGCAGCAGGGTTGAATCTCAGACTGCATGACCCTGGAAGAAGGAGGTATTGTGATGCTGTGAAATGCTGGTGTCTACCAGTTGACACAGTTTAGCATCCTAACACTTGAACATTCGTCTTTGAAGTACTTGATCTGTTTCATTAATTCAATCAAAGTTTTGCACTGTTAACATGTACACCGGTGTTTCCCATGAAGAGTGTAACTGAGGTCGTAGAACAGCCAGCAAGGGGTGATCCTCCATCTTGGGGCTAACAACTCTTTACCATAAAATGTCAACATGCTGCAAAGGGTTGTGCAGTGCGTAGGATTTGGGTGAGGCTTCTGGAATGAGCCAAGCAATGGAAACTGAACATAAAGAAAAAGAATAGGAGAGAGTGGGCTGGATTCTTCTGGCTCAGGATGGGACATGTGACAGGCCTGTATGATTACAGTAGTAAATGTTTGTGTTCTACAAAATGTGAGGAACTTCTTGACCAGCTGAGGAACTAGTAGCTTCACTTGAAAAGGACTTCACTCCACAAAATTAGTTAAAAATGTAAGACATAAGCTGCTTGTGCTGAATACAGGAGGCTGTGTGCATGTAGCTGGGAGCCTGTAATTTGAAGTTAAATTAAAGTAACCAAGTACTTTTGGTGCAGAAGAAAGTCTAGCTGCCAAATGGAAGTTATTTGGTGTAGTGATCACCAGATGTGAGTGTTGAATAAGTAGTTGATGAAAATGTTGACATCTCACTACCATCCTTTCCCACATTTGGCACTCTTCTTTCTTGCATTCGCTGTAGTGATTGGAAGCTGCTGTTCTGTGACCAGTGGTGTACCTCTGACAGTTCACAGGTGATCACTTTGACTTTAAACAATGATTGGGCATGATTGTAGTCTTGGCAGAACAGCACAGCTAATGTTGGATCATGGGTGCATGGCAGAGTGGAGTCATGTTTTGACCACTGTCTGGTGCCTAAAAGTGAACACAGTTCAAGGGAAGAGTTGTTTGCTGCAATCTGCTGTAGCAGTGTGTGCTGTGGAACAAATCCGTAGGAGTGTACACCGTGAGAGTGTACGCCTGTGACTGTCAGTGCAGAAAAATTGTAAAATATAAATTAAAGTTCCCATTAGCAGTTACAAAAACAGGAGTATTTGTTTGTGTTCTTATGCTTATGACATAGTTTTAGTTGTGAAAGGTTCTTAGTTTGTTTTAACCAACCTACATTTACTAAATGCTGTCTCTTTATTACAAGAGGCATTCTGATGAAAGTAACACCTCTCCTAAGGGGTCTCACACAAGTGGTGTGACCTTGAAGCAGAGCATGTCCCAAATTGTTTGTCCCTTGCACTTCAGGTTGCCGTGGGGTACAGATTGGTAAACATTAGGTTTTGTATTTGGTTGGATGACTCACTATTAGTCATGTCAAAGTGCATCAGACATTGAGCTGTTGCTGAGTTTTTGACACATGAATCTTGGAGTCCCATCAGCCTTTGATGGCAATTGTTGGCTTTTACTTGTGAAACTGTGGATGTAAGTGTGGTGAGTGAGGGATAGTGGTGGAATTTGGACCCAAACAAACAGCTGCATTCTGGAAGGCCTGTTGCTTCAACGTGTGATTTGAATGGGCAGATGTTGATGAACTTACTGAACAAAACCATCGGATTTCTCCAAGAGCTGTACTGGAAGAGTTAAACATTGGTTTAGCTAGTGTCATTGAGATTGTTAGAGGTTTGGCTTAAAAAAATTGTGTGCTAGATGGGTTCCACATCAGCCTACGTCTGAAACGGAAAGTGCAAGACTTGAAGCATGTCAATGATTGCTTGCTTCATACAGAAGCAAGGGGTAAAGATTTTCTATACAGCACTCTCACAGGTGACGAGAGTTGGGTGCATCACTGTTATCTGCAAATGAAAAGTTACTTGAATATTGCTCTCCCACTCTTCCCAGAAGGAAAAATTTCAAGGCTTAACCTTGTGATGGGAGAGGCATGCTAATTTTCTCGGACTACAGAGGAATAATTCACTGTAGTGATTGGAAGCTGCTGTTCTGTGACCAGGAGCGCGTGATCACAGGTAGGAAAATTAACTCCAAGACTTGCGTGAGGACCCCAAAGAGGAAGAAACAACACATTGCGTCCACCGGGAAAAAGACCCCACTGATCCTGGCACTTCAGGAGGGATAGAGAGCATCAGTTATGAAGTTGTTTCATACTCTCCCAGCAGCCTGGATGTGGCCTTGCCTGACCTTTGGTTGTTTGCTGAAGTGGCCACCATTCAACTGTATGTTTTGTTAGTGCTCTAAATAATATATCTTTGCCCTTGTTACCCAGTGAGGTTTGTGATTATTTGAGACCCATTACAGGGAGATGTTTAACCTGGGAGTGCCCTTCTCTTTGTGGATGGGATGAAAATTACATACTTAAGTTAGAGTTGTTCAAATATCTCATGTTCTAGGCTGCTGATTGCTGTTACATGTGTGGTAGAATAATGTGTGTGTGTGTGTGTGTGTGTGTGCTGACTAAATTGTCTGCAGCTCTGATTTGTTGTATGGAGAACAATAAAAAATGTGATTTACACACTGCTGATTTTACTGTCCTGACAGGTGATCAGTTGTTGTTTTGTTTTTGGACATGCTAGTTGTGTTCATTCTGAGCCAAATGAAGGTTCAAAGCTATCGTCACAAATGTTCTACAGTGTTGAACTGTGTTATGGTGCTGAATTGTGACTGTCATGGATTTGGGGGAATTCTGTGGGTTTGATGGACTAGTGAACAACGGAAACTCCCGCAGCATAGGTGCTACCAGAATGAGATACGGTGGGTTGCTGTTGAACGTGAGATGCTTCACTGCTGTGTGGATCTGCTTAGAAATGATCCCTGTATATATGCTGAAACAATAAACTAGTATTTTGATATGCAGTTTATGATATTTTTTTACTTTAGTACATTTACAGTGATTGTAATAATACAGTTAATATTTTTGAAGTAGAATTATGAAAACAAATCATAATTTGAAACATCTCTTTATACCACCGGATGACTGTCCATGTATCACTGGTTGAAACACGCTGCAGTTTTCTTTTTTAACTTCGTCTGTTGTGAGGCTGTAAATATTTGTAAGCCTTTGCTTTTTCCTGATGTACAAGTCTGAGACAACATGGTGTGGTGCAAACAGCAGAGTGTGCAAGATGAACAAATTTTAGAGGATTTGTATGCTTATATTCTGTCATATATGCCAAGTGATTTGTTGGATATTGGTGATAGCTGATGTAGTGGTAGTGGAAGTGATGATATACTGTCAGGCTGGATGTGTTGATGGATATGGTCATCAGGGGGGATCAGCCAGAGCAGCACACCTGCTGATGAATGTGTTATGTTGCTGCATTCACTGTCAAATGTGTTGCTTTCAGAGCGCAGCGAACAGGACGCAGAGTCTGAGACTCAGAGCAATGCAGAGGAAAACCACAATACAGACATGGATGAGGAGCGAGACGTAGATATGGATGCAGATGAAGAACCAAAGGAGGAAGAAGAGACGGGTAATGAAGATGGGGCACCCTCACGGGTGAAGGATGAAGCCGTGGACAAGGTGCCAGTTGCTCTGACAGCAAACTCCGTGACTGTGCACAAGGCAGAGTTGAGAGGAAAGGATGAATCACAGGAAGAGACAAAACCTGTGGTTGAGGTGTGTTTCGTCTGTTTCTGTACTATGCTGCTCATTTTTGTATGGTTCTAAGGCATGGTGTTTTGCCGTCATGTAGGGTCATAAGTTGCAAATGTCTGAGAACAAAAGGTTTAAGAGAAAGTGTCTAGACTGGCCATAGTGTCAACCCTGTCTCCAATTGAATGTTTACTGAGGACTCTACCCAGGCAGTATAGCAGCTGGTGCATAAGGCTAACCACTCACTTCCACTTATTGCCAAGGTTAAGAAGGAGAGGAGCAATAATTCTACATCGCACTTATCCCTTCACGGTGTGTGCAGGCTCTGCTTTACCTCTATATTAGAGAGATGAATTAAATCAGGAATGGAAGAGCTTTGTTCTTGTTAGGACGGTTTGGCAGGAAGAACGGTTGCATTCAGCATGTGAATTCAGAAATGAGGAAAGTGGCAGGAGATCATACATAGTATACTATGTCTTTTGGATGTAACTCATGTTTCAACCTTTCCATAGATGCAAGTGTACGGTAGTCCAGTTCACGTAATTGAGAGTTCTTTGGTGCTGGAATTAAATGCCTCATGTGATGTGCAGCAGATCGGAATGAGAAAGGGGCCGGATAATAAAGGCTGTGATAGGCCATCAGCTATACCTCTCATTTGGTGTTTTGAGCATAGCACTGTGTGATGGTCATACCTGACACTAGATATCAGAGGGTTAATAAATTTTCATCTTTTTTGGTCTTGTGAGTGCTCCTGTTGGAGGATGATTTTCCATGAAAATACAGAAGGAGTCTTGGTGTTTTGTGATTTGTTTGGACTGATGAAACTGTCAGAAACGTCACAAGCTTTCTGCAGTGTGAAACATCTGTTTGGTTGTAGCAGCTTACGAAGTATGAATGATAAAAATCATCAGAAAGTGTGGCGATTTGAGTTACTGGTATAGTTTTTTGGAAGCACAAAATACATCAAAATATTAAAGGAGGTTATTGTTCTATAATGCTTCTCACTTACTGACACTCAGGGCTTGAATTGGCTGAGAGTGATCTGAGAGTAAGGGTAGGAGATTGGGGAAGTAGACTCACCACTCATGTGGCCTTATCGCAATTCACTGGAACCTTTCATGAGCAGGCGAAACAATGGTGATGATACAAGATGGATGAAACATCATGAAATTTTGTTTTTCTTCTCTCATCTGGCTACTGTTCTGTTTACAGTTGATACATGGTCAGAAATTAATGAAATGTCATTGCGTGGTGATCAGTGGTCATTTTAGAGTCCGTACATGATAGATGTTTAGTGTGTGAGTTTGCCTTTGTCATAAAAATTGAGATGTCATTATGGCTTTAAATGTTACTCATTTATTGTGCTGAAATATCCTTATTGTTCTTCGTAATCCTAAACATATTGATGCATTGGTTTCATCTTACATGAGTTTAAATATTTTGTAATGGTAGAAACCAGGTGCATACACATCTGGTCATTAACAACCATCTCCACTTTTTCATTATTATTATTATCATCAAATCAGTTTCCTTGAATTGTGACTTTCTTTGCCCCCCAAAACTCAGTTTCAGTTTTGTTGCATCATATCTGTCCTTGCTCTGCTTTGCCGACCAGTGCGACTGTTGTCACTGATGTTCCACCAACATGTTTGAACTCTGTGCACCATTTTCTGACGGACAACACCCTGATTTTGCCAAACCCAAACAGCCCTGTGAATTGGCACTGAATCTGCATGGGGGAAACATTTCATCCACAAAGACTGAATTGCACTACAGACTGGGTGTTCAAGTTGTTAACATTGAACATTAACTGGCTGGCTGAATTATGCACTACAAGCTTCTTGTCAGATAAAGTTTTCAGTGTTGTTACTACTGGACATCTGCGTGTCGGCTGATGGCTGACTCTTGCACTGTGTGTTGCGTATTCCTGGTACTAGACAATAAAAGCTTGATCAGTACAGAGATTATCATCGATGGAACCTCACAGATCAAGTGTGAAGATGTGTGTACTGCATAGAGTTAACGTGGTGCATGTCTGTTGACTTGTAGTCTAGCACCTGATTGTTTCTGAACAGGTGTACAGTGTTTAGCTGTTACAGGTGTTTTTCCATTTGATGCTGCTGTTGGGATGGTATGAATGGATTGTGGTTTGATTTCAGGAGGGCTGTGAGGTGGACAAGAATTTGCCTGAAGCAAATGGTGTGGATAATGAGGACTCCATCAACCTTACTATAGGCGAAGAAGAGGAAAAGTTGTTAGCAGAAGAGGTTTGTTGATAGGAATGTTTTTGTAATGAAATATGGTTGTTATTGAGTCTTGGATTATGGCTGGAATTGGGAGTTTGGTGGGGATGGAGCAGCGAAAGTTGAGGCTGTATGTAGAAGAGGGATCACAAACGTGGTTCTTGGGTTACATGCAGCTTACCAGTTTCTTTATTATGGTCTTTTCACCAGTTGTATTCCAATTATAGAATGTGCCCCAGCTTGTTGCTGAAATATTTTTTATTTAACCCTTAGGCAGTGGATTTAAATGCCGGTTGCATTCTGTGATGCCCTGGGTTGTTGTGGCATAGCATGGACATTGATACTGCTTTTACCAGTACATTTTAGAGACCAGCATATGGTGTCATAGACAATAAAGATTGAAAATATTTTGGCTTGGGCCATAAGGCTCGTCACATGGTGCTGGTAACCACAGCATGCATCAGCAAACAGATAACAGTGCAGTAAGTTTTAAATTCAATAATTGTGGTATGGATTCATTAAAATTATGAGATATTTTTCGTATTATGTGTAATGCCACTGAAAATCCCTTTCTCATTAGCTACAAGAATGGATGTTCTGCCTTAAATGTCCATTAAAAGTCCTTTTTCTTCAGTTAATTGTACAGTGCATATTGTACCTTAAAGTTCAAAATTATCTGTCTGGCCTGCATACTGTTTTTATTGTGGAGACTCCTGCCACGTTACATTAGTGATACTGGTGATGTGAATGTTGGATACAGGGTGAAATTTGTGTTTGACATGGCATATTCACTTTTGCTTTTGTCTTCCCTAATAACTTTTGAATTTGTTGTTAGATATAATGGAATGAGATAAGATTGTGATGTCATGGAATGTCATTCTTATTGGTAATGCCAATGTAGGAGAGCAACACAACATGTTTTTGTGTAGTGAAGTGCTGCTGTGCCCTACACCAAGAAAACACTGCCAATTTCTACTTCCCATTGCCGTTATCAAAGTTTTGTTGAACAGTAAATCTTGGAGGAACATTATAATAACTTATAAATCTCCTAATTACTCTGCTGTTGACCCCCAGTCTGTTAGGTGACTTCCTTGGGAATGGTTCACATTTGTGGATGAGTTGTGCACAAGGTGTGTTGTCTTATTTGCCACATTCATCTACTGTTGACGGCACTCTCATCAATTCACAGCCATCACTCTTGGACAAATAACGGTACTGTCACTAAACAGATCTGTGTAATTCTTTTTGCACTGAATACTCAATACATTTACCTTATAAGTCTTAATGGTTGTTCTAGAATTTGTTGATGCTGGCATCACCACCTTTGTTCACGTAGGTCTGCTGTGAAAGAGATTTCCCAAATTTCTGTCTGAATTTGATGTAGGTAGTTTCTGTAGATGTGAGTAATTAAGGGTGTTGTGTAGCGGCAGTCAGCTGACTGTAGGTGACGTTTAGAAGTGTGCATGCAAAAATTCTGCAATTGCTGGAAATCTTATCTCAAAAAATAACAGCGCACATTGTGGTGTCATTCAGAAGTTGGTGTGCTATAGTGAGGAATCTGTAAATTTTTGTTAAAAATGTCATACTGATAAATTTGGGTCAAGAAACATTATTGAATTTATACGTTTCAGAAATAGCATTTGTTTTGTGCAAAGGTTTTAAAAGAAGACACCATTACACTCACGCGTGCACGCGCGCGCGCGTGCGCACGCACACACACACACACACACACACACACACACACACACACACACACACTTTCATATGTAGGTGGCTGTTGGCTTGTGATGCTTTGTTTGCGATGATTCACAGTAATGATGGTTTTGAAACAAGAAGGCCAAAAATTTGCAAAACCATAAAAAAAATTAAATTTATAACAATAAATATTGGATGTGATGTAAAGAAACAGCACAGCCTGTCAGCAGTGAGAGCTGTCTGCATCCACCAGGAGTTGTTAGGTTGATGACATTGCTAAGATTAAGGTCTGCCATGTCCAGTAAGAGAAGTACACTGTGTGCTGTCAAGGGCACTACACAGCCATGTTGCCAGAAGGGCTTGGGTGACAGGAGAATCTTGTTGGATTGGTATACAAACTATTTTTGCCCTACTGTTCTCTGTTTTTGTCAAGAGAATGGGTTGATATTGGAAATCAGGCAAGAGAATGAGTTACCAGCAAGGCACTTCTTTTAGACGGTGCCTCTGGCGATCCTGCAAAACACCTTTTTGAAGTCAGAATGCATCTGGATGTTGTTGTTTACATACCATCAAACACCATGTCACTTTATCAACCTGGGGGGGGGGTGTAGTAGCAACCTTTGAAGCCTCTTAACTCCTTCAAATCTCTATGGAAATGATGAAAGTTTTGGACAGGTCCCAAAACTCAAGGATTGCTGGCATTCATTGAGTTCTGAAAGGTCTTAATAACATCAACACATCTTGGGAGAAAGTGTCAGTGAGGGAACTGTTGGAGTGGAGTGTGGTCCAAACTTCTCCCAAAATTAATGCATGACTTCATGGGATTTGAACCAGAGGAGAACATTGTTTAAGACATTAGCAGGCTGGTGCAAGAGACATGATTGGATGAGGTTAGGGCAGAATATGTAACTGAGTTGTTGGATAGGCATGGACAGCAGCATTCAGATGAACACTGGAAAGAACTGGCTGAAGAACTAAGTCAGTGGAGGAGGAAGTGAAAGAAAAATATTGAAGAGCCTGCTGTAAAATGTATGAAAACCAGCGATTTACAGTGCGCTCTTGCAGCTGTGGGGACCATGACCAATGATCTGGGACACTGACCATGACTGGAGTGAAGTGGGACAGTAAAAGGGGTGTAATGGTAACCCTTTGCCTGTATTCTGAGATTCTCAAAGAAAGAAAGAAAAAGGAACTTTGACAGTAAACAAAGCTTGCTTCCCCCGAAATGGGG
>Ga0268261_10001433_pt1 | contig 16376 bp, 16 predicted proteins | sample TergutNc150P1_FD_190353 | JGI IMG/M metagenome (GOLD analysis project Ga0268261, IMG submission 190353) | Nasutitermes corniger P1 segment gut microbial community from laboratory colony in Florida, USA - Nc150 P1 (SPAdes) (version 2) | ecosystem: Host-associated > Arthropoda: Insects >...
CTCTCTGCAGGTGACTGTCTTGTGCACCGGTTAAGAAAGAAGTTCTTTCTTAACCGGTGCACAAGACAGTCACCTGCAGAGAGTGACGATACCAGAGACCGCATATATACAATTAAGAAGTGGACCTCCTGAAGATGAGCAGGTATGCTCGAAACATGTAGAGGATTTTAATTAATATATTATATGTAAATAAACAAGAAGTTTGTGCACCAAGTTGGTGATAAAGTTGCCTAATTATGATTCCTTTGTAATCGAAATATATAGCAATCTACTGCCGCTCATTAAATGCAGATGTGTCTGACGCGTTTTATTTTATTTTTACGCTTTCACCCTGTTAACTAGTTAACTTGCATCTCTTACACGAAGTGCGCAATAATAATCTGTAGTAACCTGATCACGTGACACGATACTAATCCCGGAATTCCCCAGTTATGGCGTATTTATTCACTACTCTATTTTACTCTCTGTCCCTGCGCCATTTTCTGCTATTTCCTTTAATGCTACTGAATTCTGCAAAGTGTCTTTTATCTACCTTTTGCAGTTGCTAACCTCTTATGATGTCTTTTTGTTAGACATATCTTGAAGCTGCGCTGTTGCCAGGACGCAGACACAGATGACTGCCACTGAATGTGTATCTGTGCATCAAAGTGTCGGGAAACCGAAAACGTGTACTGTGAACTGCTAGTTAACAAACAAACAAACATTTGTTTGTTTGTCCTGTCGCGTGAAAGTACCCGAAGTTTTCGCTTCCGGTCGTGCTTGTTATGAGACGAGAAGTCAAATTAACTTGATGCACTTTAACAATCCGGGGCACAGAAACTGTTTAAAGACGGGGGGTGACCAAAATGTCATTGAGAATATGGTAAGAGCTGGTGCCTTCGGAAATACGCAGACCTATGTGTATACAGTACAATATAACAGAAGACTGTAGACTGTACATTGTACATTTAATATTCATGGATCCGTGCATCGTAGTATGACTCAGTAGAAATAACCAACAAGGTGCAACCTTGTAATAAAATTTATTATTCCACCGTTCATTGAAGGCTCAACATGTTTCGAGCGGCATACCGCACATCATCAGGAGCTCTAACTGTACTTGCAGCCTTTGGTTTACATATGCATGTGGCGACCGACCGTTGTCAAGTCTGAGTGGGTTCCCACTCAGACTTGACCACGGCCGGTCAGCACATGCCTATGTAAACCAGAGACTGCAAATACAGTTAGAGCTCCTGATAATGTGCGGTATGCCGCTCGAAACATGTTGAGCCTTCAATGAATGGTGGAATAATAAATTCTGTTACAAGGTTGCATCTTGTTGGTTATGTCGACTGCGTGTACATTGTACGTCATACAAGGTCGTATTTCGTTGACTTCTTTCCCAGCATAACGTACATTTTTTTCGTGACAAAACAAATTCACTGGTAATGACCTGAGTTCACTCAAAACGCATGTACATAGAGGGTAAATGAACCCATAGAATACCAAGTAATGAACAGTGTACTGTAAAAGAAATACTAACAATTTAATGAGGAGAGGGACCGGGTTGAGGTTTTAACGGGCTGCAAATTATTATGTAATGCTGGTTGCCTAACCTTTCTGAGAGTTGCACCTGGCGCCATCTTGAACCGCTATGCTTTTCAACCCCCTTGCTTGCTCCACGATAGTTGTTCTTCCTGCCTCTCTAATTTCACTGTCTTAACCAACGTTGCTTTCGACGCGTTGTGAATTTTCTCCCGTTTGCAAAGAGGGCTTAATCCTACGGTAAGGCCCCCTTGCTACTTGACACTGCACCGCATCACCAGTATCATCACTAACTGCGTCATGTCACTACTTCACAGCCCGGCCTGCACCCGACACACTGAGTGCCTGCATGACCCAGCTCGATAACGCGACACGCGCGCCGCACCGCGTCCAAATTGCGAGTTGTGCCCCCACCCACCCCACAACGGCTTTCTCGCCTGATTTCCTGATTCCGCACCTGCTTTCTCAATCTGATTTCCTGCTTTCTCACCTTAGTTCATTACTTTCTACTGTTTCCCCCCTACTCTTCCCGTAAGTTTATCTGCTTGAACATTATGTTTCCGACATTGTTTGTCTCTCTTCATTTTCTTTACCACAACTTCATCCCACACCTGGTATCTCACCCCCACTTTTTCGCCTGTTTTCCACTTCGCACGCCCTGCAACACGGTATGTGTGTTCCCTTTCGTGTTTACTTCTCTTTCAAATATCCCGCCAAATGTTCCATTACTCAGAGCATACTCTGTCCTGACCAGCCAATTGTCCTGTCTTATTATCGAATTTCTCATTTCATTACTACAGGATAATCCAAAATTCTAGCAAAGTACCCGTAGTCAAAACTCATTAATCCTTCTCCACTACAAAATTATGCAACACTACAAACGAATCCTATTCCTGTAAGAATTCATGGTTAATTTCCTAACAGCCCTTTGTGTACTTCAATAGAGCGCATTCAGTACTTTGTAATGCAGTTTTTCTCTATCTTTTGTCACGGACCTCAATCAACGTTAATTGATGTCTTCGAGTTTTTTTGGGGGGGGGACATGACGGGCATACAATATTATTTTTGTCACGAACGTTGTTTCAAAAACACCATTTTAACTGACCATATTTTTTTTACTTGGTGCTGAAAAATCCGGTTCCTTATCTCGAAATTCTGTTTGGAACTTTGCCTTCTTTCTGCAAAATTATATTATCTGAGCATTAACATCTATCCCCACAGACCATATTTCATGATGGCTTCGTCACGAACAGATCAGTGTGAATTTGCTCGCTTTCGTTTATTCCTATAATTATTTCCTGTCATTCACCACCTTGCTACTCACATCTTTCATTCTCGCCGTGCTTTATTCAGTGTTCTATGCATTATTCTGAATTTCCTTTCCCAACTGACATTTTTGCCTCGAGTCTCCTACGCAGCCCTTGGTCTGTGTATTTTCCCAACAATTTTCCTAACCCTGTCTTATTTCAGACTCCTGCTCCGGCCCACAATCGGAAAATTCTGGACATTCGACTTTATTAGCACAGAGTACGTAACGTAGGTCTGAATTTAGTGCGCGTTATTCTTATGTTACCTAAGTGCTCCATGTATATTTCTGTGTGGGAAGGTTACGTGTTGAAGTAACACACAGATAATCTACCCAAAAAGGCTGGTGTTACAGTTGGAGTAACATAAGAAGTTTGATTTTGTAATTTATAATAAAATCAAAATGCAAATGGTTGCAGAATGACTCTCAGAGCAAGTAAAGCACGACACTTATGCAGCACTATAATTTTGTCTTTCATACGCACACAAACTCTAATGTTTCGGAATCTTCTATGCAGTCAGTAGGCTTTTAAGAACACAATTTTACATGACCTATATTTAATAGGCAGTCCGTTTCGCATAGTAAATACACTCCATGTCGGTAATAAAAACCAATTAGTTAATGTTGTATAGGGAAATAAACGCTGTTTATTCTGAGATCCATACAGAACACATAAATAAACTGTGTGGGCAGAACGTAGAATTTGTGAATATTAAACCTGCTGGTGCTTAAAGTAAACACTGGGCTTCAAAACCTTGTGACAAAAAATTTACAATACGGATGTTTTATCAAAGCAAGGTAAAGTCACTAACACCGAATATTTTCGTATACAATGACTTATTAACACAATCAGCAGCTCAGACCGAAACGGTGAGCTCATAAGAAGTGGTCGAGGTCTAATTAAAGCGTCTATCTCACTATTTGTCTATAGTAATTCATTAAAACTAGAAAACTGTTGGAGCATCCGGTCCCTTAGCTGAGATTTAAACTCGGGACATGATAAATACAAGAACGTCTGAATAGATATAAAGAGACGTTTCGTTTCCTTCTAAGAAAACAGGAATTGTAGGGTCTGTGCTCTATGTGGTGTCCGCCAGACAAAGGCATTCCTTATTACCAAGCACTGAATCAATTCTTTGTGCATGAAGGATTTGCCATGCGCCGGTTGATAAAAATAAAAATTAACCATAGAATATTTTCTCCCAATTTAAGGTGGCAGATCACCTTCCGAAACTTCCATGTGCACGCAATTAGCCTAAAAATGTGTTATTTCTTTCCGGTTTGTCACATAAAAATTTCAATTCCTGCAGCTTCACCAGATTGCAAGTAGTAAGCACTCCACTTTACCGAGTGACGTCACACGTAAACAAACCTAACCTTCCCCCTCCCCTAGACCCCAGGCGATCATGTGACGTAAACAATGGCCCAGACAGTATGGCGCCAACCCAAACCTAACTTTCACTTGTAATTATTTTGAAACCTAACCCTCCCCTCCCTCCCTTCCCCCAGGCGATTACCTGATGTAAACATTGGCCCAGACAGTATGGTGCCGGACTTAACCTAACTTTAACTTGTTATTATTTTGAAACCTAACCCTCCCCTCTCTGCCCCCTGGCGGTGGCCATATGATGGCGGCGGGGTGAATGAGTTTTCCGCATAACCTAACTTTAATTAGTTATTATTTTGAAATTTTGTTATTGTCACGTGAAGTAAACAGCCCCATGCGGTCACTGACGTAAACGAAAGGTCCCAGACAGTTTGGCGCCGGGCTTAACCTAATTTTAACTTATTATTTTGAATCTTTGTTATTGTCATGTGATGTAAACAGACGCCATTTTGAATTTGAAGCAATATGGTGGCTAGAGCGGTAATTTTAAACCTAACTTTTACTTATTAATATTTTGAAACTTAACAGTGACCTTGTTATGGTTGCCGGATGTAAACAAACCTTCTAGACAGCTTGACACAACCGCCATTTTGAAATTTTGTCAATATGGCGGCTAGCGCGGTAATTTTAAACTAACTTATTATTTTGAATATTATTGGGTTGATGTAAACAAAGAAGCCATTTTGAATTTTAGACAATATGGCGGATACGTGCACTATTTAAAGCTAACATTAACTTGTTATTGTAATGAGACGGTCCAACCGCCATTTTCAATTATACATCTAACCTAACTTGTTGCGCTAGTTTTAAACTTTTTATCTTGAAGACTCTAGGTTCGAATAAAAGGAATTGGGTTTCCGACCCGAGGCATCCTAAAACGATTCCACCCTAGGTTATTGTGATAAGGATAATAAATAAATTCATTTTTACATTTTACAAATACCTACAATAAGTTTAAATCCTGTAGGTTCATACTGCTTGGTGGCGGTGGTGGTTGAGGTATGTATACAAGTTTGCTAGTTGAGTTAAACTCCACACACATGGCCTCATGTATCTCAAGGAATGTATTACAGAACTTACGAATTACCTATTAGCTAAAGTGCCAGATAGATATTTGTTGGGTTTGAGAATCCGCAATACTGAGAATGTGCAGGACAAGGTGGTTGGCATTAGTTTGCCACGCCGTAACCAGCTGAACCCTGATATGGTTTGGTCTGTACTCAGAAAGGTCATACAAAGCAATGCTAGGTTTGCTCTGACTGACGATCTCGAAGTGCATTTGGACCATGGTAGGATGCAAGTTGGTAACGGCCGAGAAAATACAAAGGGGCGTTTACTGGATGTATTCAATGCGATTAAAAAGAGTATTGTCACTGTGAAGGCAGCCTTTTTGTGTTAGGCTCATGCACTAATAATTGCTATGGCCCGAGTGAATGGTGACCCAAAGTACGCAACATATAGATATGGGTATGGCTTGAAGAAACCTGCTGAAGAACTATTGAATGCTTCCGGTGTTGATATATGCAATGGCGGGGGTTTGAAGAACTTCGACAGTTTCAACAGTACCTTTCGGACTACAAAATTAGTGTTTGATGGTCTGTACCCCGATAGGGTCATGTTTAGCGGAAATTCCCTTTCGGCCAAGAAATTATATTCACTATATTATCGGGACTCTGGGCACTAAAATGTAATTACCTATCTGAAGGGTTCCATGGCGAAAACGTACATATGTAACGGGTTTGACACTCTATACGACTTTACACACAAGTGTGACAAAGTTTGCTCCCTATGTACCGCTACACCACCCTGTACTAATGATCAGTCCAAGTATTGTGGTACATGTAACAGATGGTTGTTCAGTGAGAAGAGTTTCCAGAATCATCTAATTCTCAAAGTAAAAGGCAAGCTAGTCTGTCAGTGGAAACAAGTATGCCGAAAATGTTCTTATTTGGTAACATCTGATTCAAAACACGAATGCTTCAAAAAATTTTGTACGTTTTATAATAAGAGACAACATTCAAGCCATTTATGCTACGTGGCTCCACTGAAAACTAGCAAGCTGTCAAAGAAGAATTTGTACGTTTTCTTTGATACAGAGTGCACAAAAGACCTTGAAAAGCGTGATGGGTCTTTTTAGCATTTTCCAAACCTCATATGTGCTCAGCAGATTTGTTGTAAATGCGAAGCGTTGAAGATGTTAATGTCGATTGTGAACAGTGTGGAAAGCGTGTCCACTCGTTCTAGCAAGACCCCGTAGGCAAATTTATCGATTATCTCCGATTGTCTAGACCATTCGCTGACAAGGTTTATGTCATTTCACACAACTCTCGTGGATACGACCCACAGTTTCTGCGTTGAAGGTTTTTGGAAGTTAGATGGGAATCGAAATTGATAATGGACGGTATTAAAATTTTAATTATTGCTGTAGAAATCTTCATTTTCTAGATTCGTTGAATTATTTGCCTATGAGTTTAAAGAGCATGCCCAAATCATTCGACCTAACACGCAGGAAGGGGTACTACCCCCAATTTTTCAACACGGCCAGCAATCTAAATGAAGTGGGCTCTTATCCCGCGACCGAATTTTACAGGACACACTTTGTCTGTTGATGAGCGAGCCCAGTTTTTGGAATGGTACCAGGAACAAACAGGTAAGGTATTCTGCAACAAGGACGAACTGCTGGCCTACTTCACTGACGACGTTAATGTATTGAGGCAGGCATGCTGCGCGATTAGAAATTTGTTTTGACATTGGTTAAGATTGACCCGTTTATGGAAGCAATAACTATATCGTCCATTTGCAATAAGGTGCTCGGGACCATGTTCTTGAAATCCAACACTGTAGGTATTATCCTGAGAGCGGGTTACTGTATGGGGGATCGGCAGTCTATTGAGGGTCTTTAATGGCTGCCGTATATTGGGCGGTCTAAAAACATTATTCATACCGGTAATGGGAGGGAAGTCCATTTGACTGGGGTACTGATGAAGCATTGCAGAACAGGTATGAGGAAACAATGGCGAGATTGCAAAAAATCAAAGACACTGACGTTATGTTGTTTCGATCTGGGGGTGAGAGTTTAGAAAACTGTTGCGTGACACTCCTGGCCTTGAAAATGAAGTTTGCTCGCAACCCCTATGTTAAGAACTCTCCTATTAATATTCGTGATGCCTCGTACGGGGGTAGAACCGAGGCTACTAAAACATATTACAGAGTCTAGGAAAGGAAAAAGATCAACTATGTGGATGTCATCAGTTTGTACCCCTACATTTAACAATATGGTAAATTTCCTGTAGGCCACCCGAAAGTGTACGTGGACGCAGACTGTCCCCCTGACTGTTTGGATAGGGAGTGTATTATCAAATGCAAGGTTCTACCTCCTGGAAAACTGTACCATCCAGTACTTCCGTACAAAAGCAACTCCAAACTGATGTTCTCCTTGTGTTCATCTTGTGCCAACACTATGAACCAGGACGATTGTACACACTCTGATCAGGAGCGGTGGATCATTGATAGTGGATGAGGTCCGCAAGGCCGTAGATATGGGTTATGGCTTGGTGGACGTGTTTGAATTTTGGGAGTATGAGGTAACGTACTTTGTCAGACACCAATTCAGGAAGTCTTCGCAGAGTACGTAAACATGTTCGTAAAACTCAAACAGGAATCATCCGGCTACCCATCCTGGGTTCAGAATGAAAAACACAATGACAAATACATTGATGACCACCGGCGCGCAGAGGGAATTGCTCTAGACAAGGCATCAATTTCAAAAAATGCAGGGCATCGTACTTTGGTAAAGCTAAAATTGAACTCAATGTGCGGCAAACAAGACACAGACTACAATTTTCAACTCTCTAGAAAGAGTTTTGCGAGCTTTTAACAAGACGGCGTACTGAGGTTACAACCCTCATTTTCCCGAACAAAGAGGTGGCATGGGTCTCTTGGAAATATTCCGAGGACAATGTCGCCTTGGGGAAGAATGTTAACGTAGCAATTGCGGCTGACGTAACATCACAAGCTCGGCTCAAACGTTACGAGTATTTGAGAAAGTTGGGACAGTCTGTTTTTACTGTGATACAGACTCTGTTATCTACGTTCAGAAGGTAGATGAACCCCCAAAAGTGACAACAGGGGATTACTTGGGCGACCTCACAGATAAGTTTGAGTAGTTTGGCTCTGGCTCCTTCATAGATCAGTTCGTTTTGGTGGCCCGAAAAATGATGTATTTTCGGTAATTTGCCCCTCGACCGGTAAAAGTGCAACTAAACGTAAAGAAAAGGACATAATTTTGAAGTATGAGAATTCAAAAGTTGTAAACTTTACTTCTTTGAAAGATATGATTCTAGAAGACACGCCACCTGTGCATGTTCACAATCCTAAGAACATCAAGAGGAAACATGGTGGCATAGTGGTGTCAGAGCCCGAAACCAAGGTGTACAGGGTTGTTTTTAAGAAGCGCCGGCTCATGTACAACTTCGACTCCCTTCCATAAGGATACTAGTAATTTATTTATTTATTTATGTATAAATAGAGGTGCCCTTACACATAAAATTCATTTCATAATATGACGTTGAAGCTGTAACATCCATTTACATTAACTGTTGCAGGTCCTAGTAGTTTTCAAAAATCTACATTTGTAATTGTTAGAGTGCAGGGAGCAGCTTTGTGACGTTGTGTCTAAATATATTGTGTGATGTCACAGTGAAAATAACGCCCCGCATCATTTAAAAACGTAACATTTGTTAAAGGCGTACTGGACTTTGGAAACCCTGAAAAAGGACCTACGCTTATAGTGCTGGATGATTTAATGGACTATGCTTATTCTATAAAAGTTGGTCAATTATTTACCAAGGAATCGCAACATCGTGTAACGAATGTAAAATATAAATTATGGTGTGTTAGATTTTACATATTAATTTTGGTATTTTCTGGATTGGTATGTCGAAACGGTTACAGTTAGATTTCATTCACTTCCTAATTGCGAAACAAACGATCGCTCACAGTTGCAACTCAGCGCTTATTTGTCAGTTCCTCATTCTTTCGAAGCGCTTAACCCCAACTCTGACGCGATCAGTTTGTCTCAACTGTAAATTATGTTTATGTATCATTTTGCTCTAATATAAACCCCCGCTTCTTGCTGACGTAAAATTCACTCGAATGAATCGCTGTTCGCCGGTCACTACGTATCTGCAAGACTCTGAGAACGATAATTATTATACAAAGTTCAATATTGATTATGATGTGGCTTCGTTTTTTCATGCTACAAGGTAAGCCGAATTGACTGAATTAATTTTACGTATTCCAAATTAATTCGAGTGAAACATTTTGTAATATAATTCGGACGATCTGAACTAAATTCTAAAATAATCATTTTATCTTTCTTGTTTTATTATCTATCACCCCCTTCATATCTGTACTATAGCATTATCATAATTGATTTACAATATATACACTATCTATAGTCATGTGTGATTTTGGTCAGTTACTTGTCTACGGTACTACACCCTTATAGCGCACTGTCAGTATTTATTGACAGGTGGCACTTTCTACAGTTTATCAGGATATCAGCGTTACGAACCCCTCACGCTACTTGTATATTTATGTCCCATACTGTATCACTAGTAAAATTTAGACCCCTCAAAATTAGGGAATTGCAAATTTTGGCAGCAGTTGGATTTAACAAAATTCGATAGCGGCGGTGCATTTATTAGATAGCATCAACGCAAATTAAGTGTGCGCAGTGTGGTAGTACAGGATCTGTAATTAAGTGGTTGATATACACATTAACGGGAGATTTAAGGAAGAGATACATAACCGAAATTAGACCGCGAATAGAGCAAAAAATTTTCCCCTTTTCTTTTGTGGTTTGTTTGTCAATTTTTTTATTACTGGGCTATTGTTAAACGATGGCTTACGCACAGCTACAACAAAGAATTAGAAGAGCCAAAATCAGAAATTCAAAGACCTAGAGAGCGGATGTCCCTAGGAGCGCCGACAGTTCAAAGAACCTTTCATTAATCTCTCTTAGCGCGTGGTGGTCAGGTTCGGATTCGAAGAAATCTTTAGAATTCATTTCAACCCTCGAAGCTTGCGCACGATTTGGCAGGTGGGAACCGAAAGATACGGTTGACATAGCAGCGTTAAAATTAGATGGATCGGCTCGAGTATTTTATCAGGGATGCACAGAACTCCACGCGAGAGACGCGTCGTGGAATACTTCTAATGAGGTATTGAGGAAACGGTACAAGGACGTCCATACGGACCAGTACCATTACGCGAGGCTACAGATGGCCCGGCAACGCAAAAACGAAAGCCCGCAAGAATTTCCAGACAGGTGTAGGGCATTAGCTCAGAGGATAACGTGCCAGACTGACGATCCAGTAGCTCAGGGACTTCATCGAGAAAATGCGGAACGCATGCTTTTAGCAAGCTACGTGGCGGTTTTAATCGGTGTTCCAGGGTAGTCAAGTTCGATGCATTTCCGGTTTCGGTAGAGGAGGCTATACGAATTGCTGCTTCGGTGCAAGAAGCCGAGAGGCAGGAGAAATTTAATAATAGCTTCTATGCGCGCCAGGACAGTAGAACGTATAGCGACAGCGATATGTCGGGACACGTGGTTGCCTTACGTACGGCCAGCCATGCAGAGGGTCGACGCACGGAAGTTCCACGGAGTGCCAACAAGGCAAGATCCTCGAGCAATAGGAATGCGCAGTCTAAGGCTGCCTTACGCTGTTACGAATGCAAAGGTACAGAGCACTTTGCTAGGAAGTGTCCTACCAGGTTAAAAATGTAATACGGCAACTCCCTACAGTCCGGGAGAAAGAACCAAACCGAGCGTTCAAGACGTTTCGGGTCTCCAGGCGAAGAAACCCAACCCCAAACAAACAAGATTCTAGGAAGGAATCAAATAATTCGGGATACGGCGGAAGGGTGTAAAGAAAGACAGCTCCTCCCGCCTTGAAACCACAGTAAATGCTGTCATTCGGCCTACAGTTTCGGTCGCGTTGGAGCACGGTACTCCCTCTATTTTGGTGCGAATATAAGGAGAAGTTCGGGTCTTGATTATTGTACCGGCTCTAACATTTCGATATTGCAACTAGGCGTATCGAAAAGTGAAGTAAAACACACTGATATGCGACCATACGGAGTAACGGGAGAAACCCTAGACGTTGAGGGACGTCAGGCCGTCTCCTTTGTGTTAGGCGGGCTTCAATTCAACCATTAGTTTTTGGTGTGTTCTCTCCTCACTGAAGCGGAAGTTCTTCTAAGCATGGACTTCCTAAAAGAATCCGGGGACTTAGTGGATCTAGAATGCAATAAAATGTTACAGAGATTGGAAAAGTGCCCAGAGCGAATGGCACGACGCTCAATAAAGGCACTGCATTCACGGTTTTTATGGAGGATAAAGAGGGACACAGCCCTCAACCCACCCGACAGGAAGCTCGGGGTATGGACAAGTAGTTCCCAGCCGACTCCCACCGCGAGAGACCATCTAACCCAGTTAGAGCTTGGCTAACATCACCATAGCACCTAGGAACGAACAAGTGATGACAGGCAAATTAGAACTCGAGCAAGAGCAGGAACCACCACCCCTTGTATGCATCGAACCCGCCCACATCCCCATTGAAGGAGTCCTCCCTGTACGCGGACTTACACGGGAAGAATGCAGCCCCAATAAAACGACACTCATGACGTAACAGGCCGACCATAAGGCTGCCAGATCGCCTAACACGAGCGTGTATGTCATGCTTGCTAACTTCAGCAACCTAACACTGACCGTCCCCAAGTCGACCGTTCTTGGTATAGCGGAAGAAGCGTCAGAGCCGCTGATAGACAGGATAAATCAAAGAAAAGAAGTAAATTTCGATTCGACACTTAGGCCTAAGAGGAAAAAGGAAAATGAAGCTTTATATCGCAAGCTGCTAAACGGAAAATTAGATCATTTAAGTCAGGAAACCAGAGAACTTATTGATCCGATACTACTGAAGTATGCCCATGTCTTCCACGATGAGGAATCAAGTGATTTCAAAGGCACTAACTTCATTGAACATGAGATACCAATAGGCGACGCCCAACCCATTAGGCGTCCCCAATACAGAACCCCGTACGCCCTGAGAAAAGAAATGCAAACACAGGTGGAGAACATGTTCGATAAAGGCGTCGTAAGACCCAGCAAATGCCCCTGGTCAGCGCCCGCCATGTTGGTACTCAAGAAAAGCGAATACGGTACCCCTAAATACAGGTTCCGCCTAGACTTTAGAGCACTGAATTCTGTGACGAAATTTGATACCTTTCCAATACCTGTGTTCGAGGAAGCTAGGGGCTCCTTATACGGATCCAGGTACTTCACGACCCTCGATTGCCAAAGCGGATTTTGGCAGGTACCCATAAAAGAGGAACACCGGGAACGCACAGGATTCACTAACCCTTCCGGACACTACGAGTTTACGCGCCTTCCGTTCGGACTATTAAATTCTCCATCTAACTTTCAGAGGTGAATTGATACCGTTTAGAGGAACCTCATGGGTACACATTGTTGGATTTTCATTGAAGATTTGATAGTGTTCTCAAATACAGCTGGGGAGCACGCGCAGCGATTAGAGGAGGTATTACGTAGGCTCGATGAGGCAAATTTACAGCTACACCCTGGGAAATGTGAAATTGCCAAGCCCAAAATGCGCTACCTAGGCTATGTGTTGTCAAAGAAAGGAGTCGCCGCCTCCTCTGACAAAGGGACGGCCGTTAGACAATATTCGGTCCACAAAAACGTCAAGGACCTTAGGGCATTCCTCGGTTTAGCTTCATGTTACAGAAGGCTCATGCCAAATTTTGCCGAAATTTTGACGGCTTTAACTAGGAAGGACCATCAGTTCACAACAGCAACAGGCTTTCCAGAATATGAAGGATAGGTTATGTACCACGCCCGCACTGGCCTACCCAAATTTTGAGTTGCCCTTCATACTAACTACGGATGCCACAAAGGTGGCCATTGCCGCCATCTTGTCGCAAGTACAACATAGAAAAAAGCGGCCGATCGCATACGCAAGTAGACAGCATAACACAGCGGAACAAAATTATGCCGTTTCCGAACAGGAAATGTTAGCCTTGGTGTAGGCAACCAGGTGCTTCCGCTGTTATCTGAATGGCAAGCGTTTCCTAGTTAGGACAGACCATGCAGCGTTAACCTACTTGCAAAAATTTGCTGACCACAACAGTCACCTCTTAAGATGGTCTCTAAAACTATCCGAATTGGACTTTGTAGTCGGTCACAGAGCAGGGTCTAGGCCACGTAGACGCTCTGAGCCAGCACGTGGGAGCCATCACGAACCCACATACCCTAAGTTGAGAGAATGTCCAACAGGAACAAAGAAATTATGCTTTCTGTCGCAGACAAACCCCAGGGACTTATCACAGTAAGCGTGAATCCTTCCTGGATAGCGATGACGTCATGTACAGATGTCAGAAAAACGGTAAACATCAGCTAGTGGTCCCGTAGATTTTAATCCAAGATGTCATTAGAGAAAACCACAATCGATAGTACTTTGCACATCCTGGGATTAAGCGAACGTACAACCTAATTTCACTGAATTACTGGTCGCCTAAATTGAGGGAAACCATAGAGCAGTACATAAGAATGTGCGACCCTTGCCAGAGAATGAAAGAGAACCGGGAAATGATTGCCCCACTTGGCGATGTAGAGGAGCCCAAATTTTCCTTCGAAATTACATCGATGGATATAACTGGCCCCTACGCAACAACGCCGCGAGGAAACAAGTATCTCCTAACTTTTATTGATCACCTGACAAAGTATGTTGAGGCGTTTCGAATCCCCGATTACACGGCCGAAACATGTGCGAGGGTTACTCAAGCCAAATCGTTACGCGCCATGGTTCAGGTTCGACCTTGATCACAGAACAAGGCAAAGAATTTATGTAATCATTCTTCCAAAGAACGTGCAAAATATTAGGCGTCCGCAGGGTGCGTACTTCCGGCTATCATGCGTCATCAAATGGGATGGTGGAAAGGCTTTGCAGTTCCGTCCATTCAGGCTTATCGCATTACGTAAATGCAAATCATAAAAATTGGGACGAAGTCCATTTTACTTGGTGCATGGGAGGGAAATGGTTCTGCCAAGTACCGAAAATTTAAAGGCTCGCCTCCCTAAGGACAACACGGACGTAGACCAACGCTTGGAAAACCTGAAATCGAATCTGAGATTAGCTTACAAGCTAGCAGCTAAAGCCAGTAGGAAGTCACATCTAAACAATAAACGGCTTTATGATCGAAATACCAAACCACGGGAATTTGAAGTACAGGATTTGGTGTACCTGTATAACCCTGCCCTTAAGCCAGGTTTGACCCGGACCGTGGATAAGTCCTTGTCAGATTACCAAGAAAAATTCAGGACTGAATTATGAAATAGTGGATTTAAAGGGCAAACGTCAAGTTGTGCACAGTAACCGTCTTAAGAAGTCATTTAATCAGGAATTATGGAATCCCAAACCGAGGTCAAAACCTGAGAGAAATGCGCTCAGGAGATCATCAAATCCTCAGAACGCAAACGGAAATTCACAGGATGATTTTAAAATTGGACCATACCCACTAGTGGGCTCACAAAACTCGTAAACTAGAACCGAACACGAACCACTAGTCAACCACAGTCCAGACACCCCTGACCTCACCCAACAGCTTATCGATACTCCAATTTCCGAACGTAAAGATCCCAGTTATCAGCCTTCCAACACGCCCCTCTCTAGGCGCGAACCCCAGATTTCCAGGACACACCCCCGCTCACTAGGTTGCTTGCGAAGCTGTCTCAAGACGCTGAAAACCTGTAATATATGTGTGTTAACTGTATGCGAATTTGTGTGTTACATAGTGCTTAGTACTTATCGTGTTAGCAGAGTTACATGTTCAGCCACTTAATAACAGTGTCATATTTATGAAGGAGAGGGATTTTAACCTTTCAAACGATCAATGGCGCGTTGCAGTAATTGTGAACCTGAGTACGTATGACGAAGTACTATCTACAGTAAATTCAGACCTCCTTGCTGTCGAATAATAGAGAAAAGAGTTTAGTCAACTTCTGAACTTAAACAGATTGAATTGTTTGTACAAATTCTAGAAGATAAACTTCACGACTTTTATCAGATTTTACCCCGACCAGATCCCAGACTAGGTTTACTTAATCTACGCGGTAATATTCTAAAGACTATTTTTTTAACAGCAACTGTATCAGATGTTCACGAATTGCACGGTGTGCTTGATGATTTATAGAATAGAAATTCAGATATAGTTCATTCTCTAGCAAACCAGTTGACATATGTAAAGAAAGTAGCTCATACGACGTCATTTAACACAGAGAGTATTGCGAACCTTTCTAACATTGATAAGGATAGTATATTTCAGTGCCACGATAAATATCAGCAAATTACACGAGATCTATTTTGGTTTAATCTTACATTTTTCGGACAAAGCAATACATACGCAGCGGTCAGACAGATGGAGTTTACTTTGTTGCAATTAACCCAACAGCTAGACGGAATCTTTGATGCCATACAACTTGCCATTCCAGGGAGCTTATCAGTGAAGTTAATTAGCCCCTCTTCACTTCAGAGTATACTTAGAAACGTAACACTTTATTTGCCAGAGGGATACGAACTGATATCCGGCACTAGAACCGAATATATACATCAATATTATAAATTGTCTAAAGTGTCTGTTGTTGCCAATTTCCACTGTATTAAACTTGTTATACATGTTCCCCTTAAGTCTGTAGATCACAGCTTCAAGCTATATAAAATAATTATCTTGCCTGAAAGAATATCTCCAGAACAATTTGGTCAGTATGCTATTGACTATCCATATTTGGCGATACAAGTTAGTGAACACGGCTATATAACTTTCACAGAGAAAGACTACAGCAATTACGTTACAAGTAGCATCACTGTATGCCCGTTGGATTCAGCGATATTTAACCTTTATCGTACGGCATTTAAGTCCCGTCTTCGTGCTCACGGTACGGAGTTTTCTCCGCGACGGCCCTTTAAATGCTCAGTGCGCATGCAGAGGCTTAGAAAGATAGCCCCACTCGTTGCACTCGTTATCTCCACATTTTATAATGGTTTGTAGTCAGATTCATGCTCCGGCCACTTTACCCAA
>Ga0268261_10001434_pt1 | contig 16375 bp, 15 predicted proteins | sample TergutNc150P1_FD_190353 | JGI IMG/M metagenome (GOLD analysis project Ga0268261, IMG submission 190353) | Nasutitermes corniger P1 segment gut microbial community from laboratory colony in Florida, USA - Nc150 P1 (SPAdes) (version 2) | ecosystem: Host-associated > Arthropoda: Insects >...
AGAATGGGTGCTCCATATATATATATATGACATTAGTCGCCTAAAGGTTAATGATTTAACCCTTATCCTGCTAACGTGGAGAAAATGGTGAGTTCCTAATAATGCCAGCAAATAGCAGATGGGATTGAATTCGGGGTTTAAAGGGTTAATGAATTCAGCCCCCGCACCCCACCCCCACTTAATATATGTATAAACAAGTGCTGCCCTCAGGCGCGTCCTTGGCTAATTATATGGTCCTCGTGTTGGTTAAAGTTGGCCAGCCCTGGTCTAACAAATGAAAGTTCTCAGTGTACCTAAACAAGATAGCACTTGACACATGCGTGACGCAGCACACGCACTGTACCACGCGTTCCTTACTCTCAAAATATCATACGGTGTTACCTTACACGCGTAAATGTGATTTCACTTGCGCCCATAAGAAACGTACGGCCTTCCCTGCGTCGGTTTTCACAACACACACAGACACTCGACAGCACTGTCTGTAGACATGCGATACTTAATGCACGGACAGACATGCGGTTACGCCCTCATTGAACTGCACTGAAGTTAGTCGCTCAGACATCTGCTGCGCCAAATCTTATCCCAAATGGGTACCGAATATAGACAACGACGCCTAATTTTAATTTACGCCCTTATATAAAGTACGGCTGTCACTGGGCCGAATTTCGGAAAACTCGCACTGTCTCGCCTAATATCGTACTTATAAGGAAATCCAATACCAAGTTGCATGACAGTCCGTCGAAGGGCTCAGTAGCTGATACTAAGTTACAGACGGACGGAAGGACGGTCGGACGTTGTCACCACATCAGGCGTTCTCTTTTGTCTTGTAAAAAAAACCTAAAGATTAGAAACGGGGGGAGAGGGGCAGCCACCCAAGAACCTCTACCACAACACTTCCGTGACTGTAAAGGCGGATTCACACATAGCATGCCGTGCCCATGCCGCGCCCATGCCGTTCTCCTGCCATGCCGTGCGTTAATTCACACACGCCATGCCGCGCCCCTGCCCTGCTCTGAGAGTGCCGTGTCCTTCGTAAAAGTCCGCGTGGTCGCCGGAAACATCCGAACTGCTAGTCCAACAGTTTAACAGATCGTACTTTTTGTATTGTGTTGCTACCACTCTTTACTGTCGTAGGTATGGATCGTTGTGAGGATGATTGGTATGCTTCTGATAACAATCTTCGTGGAACTCCGCGTGGTAGCCGGAAGAAGCCGAACGCGGGCAGGTAGCCCACAGACCGTCTCTCAACGGCCGTGCTGTGCCGTGGCCTTGAGAAGAAAGGCACGGTCAGAGCATGACATGGGCGCGGCATGGCAAGTGTGAATCAGACACGGCCGCACTGTGTGAATCAAATGGGGAAAACACATTCTAAACCCTTAGCGGCAGGCATGGCAGGGGAACGGCATGGGCGCGGCATGGGCACGGCATGCTATATGTGAATCGGCCTTAACTCTGCACCCATTCCTCATACAAGCCCAGCCCGCTTTACCCTCCTTGATTTCAAAGTCACTGCCGGGCACTGACAATGGGGTCTAGTCAAATTAATTATATATTTGCGTGTTTTCTGCTACGTCCACTGCAATGAAGAATTCCCCTCGTGCGTGTGTAACTTCACGCATTCACATGCAGATCCCTCCCGCACCTTGCGGTCGGTCGCACAGAGACACAAGGTAGCCATCAGCAATGTACGCATAAATGACGCCAAGCAGAACGCAAAGCAGCCGCCTCGTTACGCAATCCGAAGCTTGAAAGCGTTCCTGACGGCAGCCTGCCAACACACTCCAGCCTCTGCCAGATGAGTTCAGACCATGGGGTGGAGGTTCGGGGTTCGATTTCCAGCAGAACCAAGATATTTTTGTCTTCTCCAAATCGCCCAGCCGACTCTGGGCCCACCGAGGACTGTCACTGGTGGCGTATAGTTGACCAGTCACCTTCGTCTAGCGCCTAGGTCAAGAATGAGTGGAGCTACACCTCTAATTCTCCTACACGACTACATTGCATGCACAGAGACAACACTGCTCCACCTACTGGCGATAAAACATTTCGAGTGGTCGTCTCACCTTTTGCTTTCTGACCCAAGTCTACCGTGCTTGCTACAAGCCCACCCCACTTTATCTTTCCCCACTTGATCGCCAGTGAAGAGTGTAAGGCATGAAGTTCCTTACTGTGTGTTAAATCGCGTACCAACGATTGGTGCATTTGAATACATTGTGCAGGGACCTGAGAGAGGGGCACGAGTAACGTCACGCTGTTCCCACGACTGGTTTATTTGTCAAACATTCTTAACCGGTTACATTTACCAAGTGTTCGTCTGGTCCCACTCGGCCTTATGATACTGATCTTCCAAACACATACGTCACTTGTCTGCTTGTCAAGTATAAACGAGTCATGGGAACGCAACAAGTCTCGACTCCAAGCAAATACACACTGGCGATCGCACTGCCTTGCATCCGCTTGTTACACTGCGATAAGGTGGAAAACGGACAGGTAGCCAATATTTGTAAAAGTTCGCCGTTCCCACGAAGCGGTAAGTATCCATACGTGACAAATATTTGTCACAACGCCAGCCACTGTCACAGCAATACCTTTCTCACAACAGGCAGACATCCTCGACCGGCGCAACGCGAAAGGTCACTTGATGTTCCCGCATCTTCGGACTGCACTGACTACCCGATGGGGTCGATACGCGTGGGAGAAACCGTCTTCTTTCTCTTTGGACAATCACCTGGTTGTGGGCAGCGCTCTCTTTCGTGGACGTATTGTAAACGACTGGAACATTCAGGTGAGCCGTTACAGCAGTGTCTGTGACATGACACCACAATGTTGTACTTATCTAACATGTCCTTGTACTACAAAATGTGAAGTTTCTCAGTGGGAAGGGCCGAGTTCAGACCCACAATAGTGCATGTAGTAGTTGTGCTAAACACAGTGGCACTGTAGTACATTTCCACTTTCACTAACAACTATCAGCCCCCGGTTTCCCGCACCGCACCACACAACGCGCCCATTGCAGGCACTCGGTCTCACTCAGTTCCTACCACTGAACAAGGCCTGTCAGGACTTTGCACAAACCGGTGATTCGCAGTTTCTACTTTTTAACTTCACAGAATTCCGGGTTAATGGCACCGTGTGGTAATGTTTCGCAGAAACTTGTTGCTGCTACTCTCAGGGTATCCTGAACTTCTACCCCGCTGATAGAGGCAGTAGGTTTATCCGAAACATTAATAAACACACAAGTGCTGGTACAGTGTATTTACCCACCGCAATACAATATAAATCTTCAATACTGAGATATCCTCATATTTCTTCAGATAAGTTTCTGTTAGACTAAGAACTCACAAACCCAAGGTCGCGACCCAAACTTAGGTCGCGAGATCCTTCTGAGGGGCCGTGAACTCCCAAATTATTAACAGAATGTGATGGCTTGCCGATATTGGTACTGAGTCGTGACGTCAATGTCGTTTATAATAACAGGCCGTGGACAAGAAAGTTATAGGATAGAACCAGTGCGTTAGACGAAGCAGAATCCCAAAACGTAGATACAGGTCTGTTAAGCAAGGCAGCTGACACCACTTTTATGTATTGCAATCAGACCAATTTTCAGTAGCTTTAATAGGCCAGTTTGAAGAATCTGCGCTCAGACCTATCATGCATTTGTGCCCTTTTGTCATAGGAGTGTGTCAGCGACACAGTGTCGAAGTACCTTCCTCCCGAGCTGCCGCCCTGGCAGATAACCATCATACCCGCTTCCATAGGTCAAGAAGAGCGTTTCTACCTGTTAATCCGCATCCACCACTTGCTGTTGTCAGAGGAAGGACTCGGTCTGGGTGACTTGCTGCTTCTTGCGCCTGAACGACCTGCCATATTCAACAGACGTCTTGACGAAGATGACGAGAATCCCACAGAAGAGACGCCGCCCGTGGGCAGCACCAGTCCCCTCACGGCACTCCTGGCGACCCCTGTCGCACTACCCAAACTGTACAGTCTCATTCGTAGTTTCGTTAAAAACCGTTGGTCCCAGTTAGTGGCTACGTACGATCCGGTAGAAAACCCTCAGATACTGGAGTCTCAACCAGGAATCCAAATGTGCACTATCCTCATTTTTATAATCGGGGTTTCCATCTTCAAGGAATTACTGGGTTTGGCGAATCAAACAGAGATGTCGCTCTATACGAAGATCCTCAGCATAAGTCCGATAGTCCTCACTGAAATGCGGAAACGTCACCTTACCCCGCACGTGCTGTGCACGTGTGTAATAAACTCACTGAGCCCTAAACAGCTTCTCTTGTCATGTCTCAGTGTATGTTGGTGGATGAGTTACATCTTCACAGTGACAGTGCCTGTGTTTTTAATAGACGAAATGCGGTCCTTTGTGTCAATGACAGTGAATCGCGGCTTGTCTGAATGCACAACAGAACGTTCATACAGTTACTTGTTTCTCGTACTTGCGGCCGTCAAGGAGGCGTTTTGTCTCTGCACCATCATATACACGGCTCCCAGAATGTTGTTGCAGGAACTCCTCACATCTCACCGTGGCGCCATGCACCACCTGCAGACAGTCTCACTGTGCGGACGCAAAGTGGTCGCCTGGTCAGACGCCATTCCTGTTGACACGATCAGCAAAATCAGCTCCTCTGTCGGTGCATCGACAACTGCGGTCTTGCTAAGTTCCGTTTCCGGTGCCCTGAGGGAATACTTCTACCAATTCTGTTTACCAGTTCCAGAGTCGGTTCTCACTACAGCTAGGTACTTTCCACTGGAAAGTCTGACGAGACCTTCGCGAGGTTCTGACGGAAGCTCTAAGTCTTTATCAGGCCAAGGCCTTGTGTGCTTGGCGCTACCCACTTCGCCGGTGTGTGATGATCCCAAGGAAAGCGTTCAAGAAATTCAAAGGATTCTGAGCGAAGTTCGACTGAGGCAGCCTGCACTTTACCAAGCAACTGTGTGGCAGCTGGACGGAGGTCACATCACCAAAATCCTACCGTCACTTGCCGTTCGCCTTGTTCTCAACCATCTGTCCAGGAGGTATGCTGTCGCACTCACCCAAGTGGAGTCAGCAATGTCTAGTACGTCGCGCTGCAGACTGATCTGGGGTCAGGAGGTGGAGGGCGTTTTGTATTGGAGACCACCACAGTCCAATATCAGTGAGTACAGTAACAAGTTTAGAAATTACAACGATCAACAGGAATCCTCTGTATTAATCCAGGAAACACCGCCGTAAAAAAGACAGACAGTGGTGAATTACACAACGCAAATAACCAATGTTGGTGGCTAAGCAGCATTGAGTCCTAGAACATTAGGCTCGTCAGTTCGAATACCACCCACAGCAGGGATATGGGTATCGTTGTTCACTGTGTAGGTAGATATTCAGCCAGGCGTAACACATTAAATGAAAGAAAATCCTCTAAACAATTAACACAGTATTGGGCATGGATCTGAAACTTAAAGCATGTATTACTGTACGTATGTCTTAGAATAACATCAGAAGTTTGTGTATTCTGCCCACACAGCGGATTTTATGTGTCATACGATTATATTAACACACAGCATTACCCGGCTGGCCAGGTTGTGCTTACTGCGAGGTGCGGGCTGAATTTATAGAAGAAAGTAGAGAGGAGCTTCAAAGATTGGCAGTAGTTTACGGTGATTATGGGAATTGCTGAGCAAAATGTGACAAAAAAGGACAATGGGGACGGGCCGCGAGGATTCTAGTCCGTGAACTGAGGGTTAAAACCTAAGAAAAGTACATTGATTATGAAATATATATATATATATATATATATATATATGTATATATATATATATATGTGTGTGTGTGTGTGTGCGCGCGCGCGAGGATGTGTGTTTTATTGGATAAGCAGACAGCATCCACTATGAAGCGCTGTTGCCAGTTTAGCCAAGAGAGGTCAGACATTTTTGATACCATTTTTGAAACACGATTCCTTTACAAAGAAGCGCCGCTCAGTACACAGGCCTATTGTCATTGTTTTAAGTTTTGTGTCTTTGTATAAATAAACGTATCTTTACGTAACTTTTCAAATTCTTGAAAATCAGATAAACTGTAAACTGTCTGTACAAATTCCCGCTAGCATTTCAGTGCCACTGAGATCAGTTCGGCGTGGTCGCACACTGAACGCTGCGTCTGCCGGTGCAGATTGCCCTACACCTTCTGGTTCTTTTAACAGGTCTGTCCCTGACGCTTATGACCTACGGTGATTCTGTGCGTCTCGGCGTCATGTCTGACTCCATGATTGCGCCTCGACACGCTATCATCGCGACGGCGTTCCCGCAGCAGGTGTACCGCCTGGCGACAGCGGCGGCCGTGCCACACAACCACGCCACCGTCTCCTCCTCCACCTCGCACGTCTACCAACCTAACATTCCTCCAGATGAAATCTTCAGCGCCCACAGGCCGAACACTCCATTGTCGTCAGCGTCTGAAGAACTCCGACTTTTGACGTCCAGTTCACCAGAGCTCAACATTTCTACAACTTCAGACAGTTCTCGATCTAATAGTCCGCTGTCAAGTCTCATTTCACACACGCTGAAAGAAGAAAACACATATCCTTTCGCGGACTAGATGCACAACCATCTTTCACCAGTCACGGTTTGCCACTTTCTGCAATTTCGCAGCCGCGGTAGGCTACTGCTGTCAAGTGTCACTGAATTAGATGTGTGCGCACGGAAGACATACCGCGTCCTTATTTTACGTGACAACCGCAGTTGGTCAGTTACCACCGCCATTATACCTTGCATTTGCACGGTCGGATGGACGGCCGCGTTTAAGCGATCAGCCTTCAATAAGTAGTGACAGCTGACAGGTGTCAAATAGCATAATGGCCCTATATGCTAACTCTGCACTGAGGGAAGTACTGCAGTGACATCCGAAAGCAGCATTACAGCCCTCCACACTACAGCGTGCGTCTAAGACACTTCTTAACCTCTGACCTTACTACAACGCAGTCTTTCCTGAGACCTTCCACAGCCATCAGCTCCCCTCTAGGACGATGTTTTCAGGAACGTAACCCTCGCCGTACATCAACCCGTAAATCGCCGCGGTTTCTGTGCTGCTACGACTGCTATCAGGTTCGGTAGGTATGTTTACATCTCATCACTTAACCACAACTCAGAAGATCAAAATGTTACGTTTCATTCGCGGGAATACAAGAGTTCTCAGGCTCCAAACAATTCCCTTCACGCACCAGAATTCCATTTCACAACAGCAAATTCCACAGGTGCGTCTGAGGATCACCAGGCGGACTGTGCAACCGTGTAAAGCCTGCTATAACGTCACAACATTTTCGTCACCAAGGCTCCTCCGATATCCGACAGAGCATTAATTTTGTGAGGCTCTCACGCTTCGTCTGTTTGTCCTTCCGGTAAAAGCGTTTTAAGATGATGGTGAGTACGGAGAATTTGTGACACGGTACTGACTACAGGGGAAAAGCTGTCCCAGCGCCACTGACTGGCCTGGGACCGAAAGTGACGGCATGAGCCACAGCACGGCCTAGCAGGCCTGAAATTCATATACAGAGTGGCCACAAGTCTCCATGCCTGAGCCTGTGTCTTCCTCTTGTCATGATACGAACAGCAATTTTGGAAGATCACAATATATGGCCATATTTTTCGATACAACTGTCAATCACAGTGCTTATTTGAACATGCCTCAGACATGGTTTTTTCCAGAGCTGTCCGAGCTATCCTGCTACGGACGGTGCACCAGCACACTGCGCTCTCCAACTTGGACAATACCTTGCCAATGGAGCCGACATGGGAAGGACATGGTATGTCCTCCTCTAAGTCCAGACTTAACGACAAGTGACATTTCGTTTTGGACACTGTGAAAGCGAAATTTTACCCACGCCGCCTACCAACAGTTGCAGACATAAAAACGGCTAACAGAGAATGCTCTAATTACGGCCAACTGTCAACATAAGAAGATGTCCAGAAGAACGTGAGCAAAAATTACAATTTGTGCGTAGAGTGGAGGGGAGCATACAGATAACATGTCACTAGCGAGCGCAGGGGCTCTGTGGACACTCTGTACACAGTGTGTAACATAGCCACTGCATCATAGAAATCACACTGCATTTACACTACAAAAACCAACCAGCTCGTGCTATACAGGGAATAATCGCAGTTTATTGTGAGAATCATATAAAATACCTAAACACAATGTGTGGGAAGCAAAATGCAAGGCTTCTAAATGTTAAGTTATTAAATATAGATACCATTGTGCCTTAAAGGAGCTGAGTCCGACACTCGTTTCAGATACAGAACATCAACAACTGCGTAGACTGAAGCCATTTAATTTATCTACCAAAGTATATGCTGGGGCGATACTGTCACATGCATTGTGCAGAAAAGTGGAACACCAAGGCTCATCAAGTGTAGGCACTGAAGGCGTGCACACCTTACACATGAGCTGATGTACACTGTAAACTGAAACACGTCCTGTACACACCTAACACATGAGCTGATATACACTGTATACTGAAACACGTCCTGTACACACTTAACACATGAGCTGATATACACTGTATACTGAAACACGTCCTGTACACACTTAACACATGAGCTGATGTACACTGTAAAATGAAACATGTCCTGTACACACTTAACACACGAGCTGATGTACACTGTAAACTGAAACACGCCCTGTACACATTTAGCACATGAGGTGATGTACAATGTAAAATGAAATGTGTTATTGCACCAGAATGTGTAGTTTTTATTTACGTCTCTGATTGGTGGTGAACTGTTTAATAAATTCCGTTTGGTGATATAATAATTAAGAAATAAAATATCAGTTTGACATGACGTTTCATTCCTGTATCAGATAGACGCAGCATGTTTCGGCTGTTTCTCGTTAAGCCATTTTCAGGTCTTGTCCACAAGAAAATGTAAAAATTATTTGCATTATGCACATACTGTGTATGGAACAGTCAGATCTCAAGCTTCTACAGAGCTTGATAGTCTATAGACATATAAACACTATACTGTTATTAATTATTTGACTGTAAGATAGTCTATTCAATTATTATGGAAAGGCTTAAATCCAAGCTAAATACGTTTAGTTTATTTCTGCCCATCCATAACCAATTACAAAAGAACAGAGGCTTTGTGTCTTTTGTGGCATTTGTTGTAATCTGCTTAATATTATATTTTGTGCAAAAATGTAGAAAATTCTAAGTAATAATACAGTCTAATTCTGTATTTATGTAATAGAGTACGCCTACCACGAAATTGCATAAAGTTGCATGATACTAACATTTTCTTCTTCAGTTACTGATAGGTATGCAAGCAGCAGGGCTTCATACTGTGCAACAATGTGAAGACAGAGGGCCTGTCTGCAAATTTTGCGTCGTCTTTTGCTGTGTCACAACTGCGGAAACAGAATGCAACTTTTCATATGTGAACGACATCTGAATATTCCAACGAGGTACAACAGAAATTCAGTACAACTCTGAAGTCTCCTGTCTCGCCATTGCCACAGGGACGCTGCACATACGACGCTGATTATATTTGTCGTTTCAAGTCGTGGGGTGTGACGCCGTGTCGTTGTGTTAGTGTGTCCTGACATTTCGAAGGAACGTGCGTGTAATGCCTCCGGTCCAAGATGAATGCCGATCCTGTTCGCGGCTTAGAGGAGATTTTGTAGGCAAAACTTACAATAAGAAACGGTGGGTGAGGCTTTAGTCCCTGGTTCGAAGGAGGCAGGACAGGAAGAAGATGAACTTGGCTTACTTGTTTAGAAGGTTTCCGAATCTTCGAACGCGTTGTAGAGTACCACCACAGATGAAGGCACTACGCACTTTCGAAACGTCGACAGCAGCTTGACTTCTCAGAAGACTGCAGCGCGATAGAAAGCGTCGTGGAAACGAAACGTCGCCTCTGCTTTATAATAACGAACGTCAAGGTCATTCGCAAACAGGCACTGGAAAAGTACGATAACGAGCGTTCGCAGACGCAGTAGCGCACCTAAGGGAACAGAACATTCCCACCGATTGTCTGTTCAAACAGCATGTAAACTGATCGTCCTTACTTCTATAACAAAGCAGCACAACTCAGCAGCAAGTCTGAAAGACATTCCTGTGCTCCGTCTGTGACACACAACGACGCCCAACTACTACAGTAATCGAGTTGCCACGGCTTTCGGGCGTCCGGCATGTATGGAGTGGAAGTGATCTGCATTCAGGATTATGGTTGGGGAACCTCAAACAGACCACTTGATGAGAGGATAATATTAAAATGAATCTTAAATAAATTGGATGGGAGGAAAGATTGTCAGGCTCTTGTGCACACCGTGTTGAAACTTTAGGTTCCATAACATGCGGGAAATTTGCTGGACAGTCTGAGAAACTACTGGATACTCAAGAAGAGGTCTGCTCCACGTAGTTAGTCGGAGGAGAGAGGATCGGCTCATTGGGTCCCGACAACCAGTGATGCTTATTTCATTTTGCACCAATCCATTGGGACAAAGTCACGTAATAACTGAATACAGGCTGTGGTGACAGAATCAACAGACAACTACCAGCTGCACTGTGAACCGACGATGCGAACGGCACTTGAACGTGCACGTTCGAAGGTTGTACTCTATTGTCGTGCGGCCAAAATCGATACCCTTAAAACGGGCAACAAACCGAAACAGAGAGCGGAAAGTCTGTGATAAATTGACAGATAGGTGGAGCAATTAACCAAAAACACATTCTCGATGTTCGTGAGTAAATGGGACCCATAAAAGCATCACGAACGTCGAAATCCATTTGCAATATAAAACGTCTATTTCTTCCAAGAACTTATACAGTAAAACACAAAGTAACCTCAAAAAGCATAAAGTGTTAAAATGTTTATTTTTAATGAAAGAAAATAACTTTTCCCGAACACAAAATACGCTAAACAATTGAAGGAGAGTCTCAGTTCACAAAACAATGAACCTGGCTTCGTGAGAGAGAGCTGAGAGTGATCAGTGCAATAGCAGGAGAGTGGGGAAAGCCGACTTGTCAATCATTGATGCAGTCCTGATTTTAATAATAGATATTAATCTGCAAATGGGCTGTAGCCCGGTGACACTAGTTATAATGCATGTACACATACGTACATATGAAATAAGGATCTAAGAAATTTAAGTCGGGAGGGTTACATGAGAAGCATGCAGTAGCAAATGGGAGTCTTGGGAAACATTTCAGCATTCGCTTGTAGACACAGGGGAACCAAGAAACACATGTGCCGAGGTGGCCGGTCGCAGGACCTTCCGGATACAGACTTCTAGCCAGCAGTCTGGCAACTAAAGTATGTAAGACAGCAGTACACACATAATAAAACAATACACATGAGGTAACAAAAATAAACATAAGATAATAACCCAATATACAAAAGACCGACTACAGTTAGCAGCAATGCACATGGGAAAAGCAACACAAGGGGAATAAAGTACTACACCTAGTTTCTAATATTGTTACTCCACAGGTATTGCACACAAATTTTAACATGACCTTCACTTCACTTCACCACCCGCAAATACCCTTCACGGTACGCCCCGATTTACCCCCCTTTACTGCACTACCCTTCACTTCACTTCACTTCACTACACTTTTAGTTAATTTTCAGCACTCTCACATTTTCTTCAGTTCACCACATTAATCACTTTCCTAATCCTCTTTTTAAAAGCATTTAGTTTACAGAGAAGAGTTCCTAAAATTTCGTCAGGTAACCGGTTCCAGAGTCGGATGGTCCTATTCACAAAGGAATATTTCCCGATATCCGTCCTTTGCCTCCTGTTCCTGTTTTTCCGTTCATGATCAACCCTGCTCAGATAATGTGGCCGTTGTAAATTGTCACCTATAGCCTTCCACGCCCGTTCTCCAGAGTACGCTTTGAAAAGAGTACATATGCGTGATATCATTCTACGCTGCGACAATGTTTCCCAGTTCGATTCGTTCGTATGATATGCAAATTTAGCCGCTTTCTGTTGCACTTTGTCTAACGCATGTATTCGTCCCTCCCTGTACGGATCCCAGCACGCAGCCCCATATTCAAGAATCCGACATACTAATGTCGTGTAGGCTAAACTTTCGGTACTACTACTCCCCTTTTTGAGTATGCGCATTATGAAATGTAGTGCCTTCCAGGTCTTTTTCACCGTGTAGTTGACATGATCAGCCCAGCTTAAGTCGCTGCGTAAGATTATTCCCAAGTAATTGCAACTGCTCGCTTCCGGAATTAATTGATCCCCTAACGTATAATTTAGTGGGTCCTTCACCCGGGTCCTCGTAAAGAGAACTGCCTTACATTTACTTGGATTTATTTTCATCGCATTTTCAGCTGCCCACTTCCCCCCAGCCTGTCCAGATCTTTCTGCAAATTTTTAATGTCCTCATTATTAATAATTTTTCTATATATTACACAATCATCGGCGAAAAGTCTAATAGTTGACTCAGTGTTCCTCCAAATGTCATTAACGTAAGCTAGAAACAGAAGAAGACCTAATACGCTCCCTTGCGGTACACCAGAAGTTAATCTAACTTCTTCTGATAATTGCCCTCCTACTCTGACTGTCTGCGTGCGACCCAAAAGGAACTCCCTTACCCATGCGACTACCCTCAAAACCACGCCCGAATTCGCAATTTTCATAAGCAACCGATCATGTGGAACTAAATCAAAAGCCCTCGAAAAATGGATTACAATAGCGTCGATCCTGTCTCCGTTAACCATAGAGTCCGGAATGTCCTGGCAAACCGTCATTACTTGACTTTCGCACGAATATCCCGGCCTGAATCCATGTCGACCCTCGTATAACCAATCATTCTTATCCCAGACCTGCCTTAAATATGATGCTATTACGTGTTCCATTTGCTTGCAGACCACCGAAGTTAAGCTAACCGGTCTATAATTCGTAACTAATGATCAATCACCCCCCTTGTGAACAGGAACCACTATGGCCCTTTTCCAATTAGCTGGCAGGGTACCATTATTCGTTGTTATGTCAAGTAATCGCGCAAGGTATGGAATCATGGCTTCCCACCCCGTTTTAGGATTTTTCCAGAAATACCGTCTGGCCCTATTGATTTGTTTTTTCCGATCGCTGCTACCATTTTCCTAATGGTTTTCATATCAATGGTGAAGGGTTCGCCTGAGTTGGCGCACTGTATATGTTGGATGTTACCCTCGCTGCTGAGTACCGAAGAATAGTAGCAGTTAAGAGAATTAGCCCTTTCTATCAGATCATTACAGTCTTTGATGGCTGGAATATTTTCCCTATATCTTTTACGCCTTTTTACGTACTTGTAGAACTCAGGCCAGCATTTACATTCAACTTTAATATTGATACCTACGATTTCCCAAGTAAATTTTGGGTCCCTGCCTTTCACTTCAATTGTTATCATCTCGAAACCCTCATCCGCCCATAGCTCCCTGCAATCGATGTAGTTTTTAACACAAATGAACACTCCACCCCTTCGAGTAAACCTATCTTTCCTGAAGGGTGTGTAATCGTCCCTAAATACTTCAGCATTATTAATTTCCTCTCTAAGTCACGACTCCGTGCCTGTGCTCACATCCGGATTATATGTGTCAACCAAATTCCAGAATTCTAAAATCTCATTGAGAATACTCCTGCAGTTTGCCAGTAGCAAAACCAGCGGTTTACCCTCTATTTGTTGTGACCCTGCCGTGACCACACCTTCCTCACTTGACACGACTTCTGACTCCCTCATTTCCGGATCCATCGTCCCTTCCACTCTCTTTGTCGTCTTCCAAGTCAGCGTCGAATTTTCTTGGGTAGAAGTCTTCCGCGTCTTTTCAGATGTCCCCTCACTGGAAACGTTCAGCATTAGATGTCAATCCCTCTTCTTTCCTCTGCCGCCTAGTCCACCGGCTCTGGAGTAAAGCTGGCTTAGTCGTCTGGCTCTTCTATAGTTTATATGTAATCCGTCCCTAGCGAAATCCCAGTCCTCAAGCCAACTGTTTGGATCTACAGATGTAATTCCCAGTGTCTTCGTTATCCAGCCGTATCTGTCGTTTAACGCTCCGATGTACCGCCATGCCACATCTGTCCGTCACAGCACCCCACTTAGTACAATTTTGGATTGTGGAAATTTAACTTTTGCCTTATTCACAAGCGAGTACAACTCACCCATCACATAGTCCAGATTTACCGATCGCTTTAGATCATTTGTGCCTACGTGAATTACAACTGTATCTGGGGTCCCTAGATCTCTGTTATCCAAAAATCTGTGAATTTGCTCCCTTCTAATTCCAGGAAACCACTCTACTATTATATTCTTTTGACCTGTTCCCACACTTCTTATTATCGAATCACCTACAACAAAACATTGTTCACCTTCGTGATGTTCCTGCACAGTGCCCTGCCTGCCAATTTTATTTCCAGTTGCCGCCAATCGTATTTGTTCTTCCAGCTTTTTGTTCATGAGTTTTAGATCTTCAATTTGATTCAGAGCGTTCTGAAGTTTCTCCTCTAGCAGGCAAAGCCTTTCCCATTTACACCTTTCACATTTCCACCTCCCACTGTCTGCCAATTAATCCTTAACGTTTCTGCAGCTGTTATGAAACCAACGTCCACACGTGTCGCACTGTGTTCCCGATTTTAGACTTCTATCACACTCACTACACATAACTTGCATAAAGCTCTCACCCTCCACACCAGGTCCAGGATTTTGCTCCACTCCGCCAGGAATAGTACCGCCAAAACCGCTGCGCACAGGCACGTATTTGCTAAGTAACTTCACACTTGTCCGTTGATGTTTCTGTCTTGTGCATGCCATACAGTCCTCGCAGCCCACCTACCGACGCGGGCACGGTAGTTCTTCAGGTCACAACCCATTTCTAGAACACGCTCCAAGAACGCGTCCGCTGTCGACGACCCTCCATCAGACTGACTTCGTCGGCGTTAGTCAAGAAAGGTCGAAATAATGTTATTAACATTAGTTATCACGAATGATCGAAATCCCAAACACAAAGAAGTAAACGAAATTCGAGATTCTACTGTATTGTAACACTGAATTATTTTCGTCTTTTCTAATTAATATGATTCAGTCAGATTCAAGAAGATGTAACGGAAGAAGACATACCAACTCTTTAAAGACTAAGAGCTATCTGAATTATATATAAAAATTCAGTCCCTCCCGCGCAGTAAACACTCTCCGTCTCGGTTATAAAAACCAGTCAGTTAATGCTGTGTAGAGAAATAATCGCTGTTTGTTCTCAGATCCACACATAACACATAAATACACTGTGTGGGCAGAACGTAGAATTGTTGAATGTTAAACTGTTAGTACATAGAGTGACCACAGGGCTTTAAATGGTTAATGGACACAAATGCATTGAGCCCCTGTTTGAGTAACACAAATTTTCTAAAATACGTATTGTGTCAGGAACGATTAACCTGTACAAACAGAACTATACTGTCAAAAAGGTTACCAGGAACAGACGCAGTCAGTCTGTTATCGTTCCTCGTCCTTTGTTTTTCCTTACCACCTTCACATTCACGCAATCGTGACCAAACAAATTCTCGAAGTGCGACGTCATATACCGACGTTTCAGGCGAACCTGCTGGCTCTGTCACACCGACGTTCCATTGCTTCATGATGTGATGCGTCGTAACACTTTCATTCGTCGAAATCTGCGGCGGGTGGGCTAGCCGGCCAGCTGCCCGGCGCGCTAAGCCGTCATTGGAATAATCCGAAATTTGTTGCTTGTAAACTCGGGTTTTATACACTGAAGTATTTCTCCGAAAATTATCAACAATTTAGGCAACCGCCCTCAAAAAGTTCGCCAACCTTCTTCCAGGCCGAAAAAACCTTACAATAAAAATTCAGCGCATTGTGAAATGTAACAACAAGAGCGATGCCAGTAGTAATAGGGGCAACTGGAACCATCTCAAAATCTATTTATTTTGCCTTCATTAAACCAATACTTAATGCACTGTCTCTGATACACCAAATCACGCTGTTTTGACTTACTCCAACGCGTTTCGGCTCTCGTCGGCGCCATCTTGAGGAAGTGCCATCTCATCTGTTAACTTTTCAACATGTCACAGTTTCAAACAGCTGTCCGACCGCGTGTTGCGGAAATGCAGCCTTCACACACGAAGTGCAGACAGCAATGTAATTACAGAAAATGTGCAGCACTATATACCTTACAACTATGATTTGGTTCACGCAAGTAATTGTAAATATACATATATAAATAACATACATATATAAATCATACAGATGATAACGAATAATAATAATAGGAAAAAGAGGAAGATTTTTCAAAAATATAGCGTGACAAACGCTAGAGAAGTTGGACAGTTGACAGAAACATTGAAGCAGAAAGTGCAAGCAAAAGCCCAAAGAATTAGAAGGTATGAAAA
>Ga0268261_10001435_pt1 | contig 16369 bp, 14 predicted proteins | sample TergutNc150P1_FD_190353 | JGI IMG/M metagenome (GOLD analysis project Ga0268261, IMG submission 190353) | Nasutitermes corniger P1 segment gut microbial community from laboratory colony in Florida, USA - Nc150 P1 (SPAdes) (version 2) | ecosystem: Host-associated > Arthropoda: Insects >...
CGGAATGCACTGTACATGAATGCAGCCTCCTGTATCTTCAAAACAAGAGCTAAACAACAATTCTTAATATCATATTTGTGTTCAGCACCCACGAAATAGTCACAAAAAACTTATTTCATCATTGCTAGTTTTTGGCTGTAGATCAGTGTTATCTTTGCTTTACTGCCAACCAACATGAAAAGCAAAGAATTCTGATATGTGACACTGTGGTTTTGTAGACAAGTACCAACTTTCTGACAAACTGGCAGTTTCCATCTTCAGGGTAGGAAGTTACGCAGCTCTCACACTGGATGTTACTTAAGATTCGATGTTGATCAGTTTATCATAAGACTGCCATTTGTTTCACATGGGATCTCAACAGCTGAAGACAACATAATACTGATATATTCATGACAAGCCAGTATGGTAGATGGTTCAGCATACTGTGCCGTCCAGCATTCGGTCATCACCAGGAAAGGCAGAAATCTCACAGGCTTTTAAAATGCTTTACTAATTCGTGCTTTTTGTTACACTGAAGGTGTTCATCATGAACATCTTGAACATAACAACAAGCTGCTCCAACTTACTATGCACAATTCAGTCCATCATGCATATGCCATACCCAAGAATTTCCAGTATGTCTGCTACATGCAAGACACCAACATACCAAGCAAACATTTCATACAATAGTTGTACTCCCTGATGATGGGCCAATAAGGCCCAAAAAATGTAGGAGTTACTGGCTTTTACAATATTATTGTGAATCTAATACAACCGTATGCATTTGCTGGTTTAAATAGTGGTAACGGCATCACATCTTTATAGTCACTTCAATGAGCACTGATATCCCACAGCCTATGCAACTTAGTATCCAGGATCAATGGTGACATCTGCAGGGTCAAGAACATACAGAAGTATATCTCCTCCACTGGTTCCATCCTCCTGCTGGACAACTGTTCCGTCTGAGAAAATGAATGTATTACCTGTAACAAAGTATAGCATGAAGACAGATATATGTGTACAATAGCTTTCAGGGACGAGAGGCAAAGTAATGGGAATAAACAGTGGAATGGCAGTGATTAACAGAACTTCTCTTAAGTTCTGAGGAGTTCCTGATGGTGAAGATTCATATTTCAATTTTGTAGATTACATTACGATCTAGCAGATTTGCAAGGAACAGTTCCAAACACTGCAGTCCTATGGACTTCACTGGCTCTGACAAAATGTGAATTAACACAAAATAATGGAGTAACTAATATTCCTTTAAGCTTTTAATGAAATTTCTCACCTGCTGTTACTTCATCACCCTGGATCTCACTCTGCACCTGCAGCTCCATTTGGCCAGCAATGGCACTCTGATCTAACGCCTGGTGTGCTTCACTGTCTGTACTATTGAGAGGTACTCCTGACACTGTCAACAGTATTTCTGCCCCTGTCAAAAGAGACATGTCAGTTGATACCAAGCTACACATGGATAAAGCTCTCTCTTTGCTTAACTAAGTACTATTCAGATCTATGGGAAAGTTCCAAACAGGCAGCAGACAGGAGATTAGAGTGGGCACGCACTAAGAGAAAAAATTCCCACCTCTAATACGAAGGTGTATCAAAACGTTTCGAGGCCAATTCCATAGACCACCAACCGATGGCAGTATGTGAATGAGTGCGCTGTGCTTGGGAGCAGGGAACGTCGCCACTCGGCATGCCAAGTGGCGTTGCAGTGTGAACATTGGGAGTTGCACAACACGAGTGTTTGTCACCACGTGTGCCTTCACATTTGCGATTTCAGCATGGACGTGAAATTGGAGCAGACAGCAAACATCAAATTCTGCGTGAAACTTGGCAAATATAAAGTGGAGACTTTTGAAATGATAAGATGTGCATATAGAAACGAGGCCATGAGTTGTGTGAGGTGTTTCAAGTGGCACGCCAGCTTCAAGAGAGGCAGGACATCACTTGAAGACGACGAGAGGTCAGGGCGACCTTCCACGAGCTCAACACTTAAAAATGTGGAAACAATTCAGGGGCTTGTGCATGAGGATTGTCGGAGAACCATTAAGGACATTGCTGCAATTGTTAATCTGTCATACGGAACAGTTCAGACAATTCTCACATGTGATTTGAACATGCACCGTGTTGCTGCAAAGTTTGTACCCAGGCTTCTGACCCCTGAACAGAAAGAGCACCATGTTGCAATTTGTCAAGTGCTTCTTCAGCGTGCCCTGGATGACCCATCCTTCATGTCGAGGGTCATCACTGGGGATAAGAGTTGGGTCTATGGGTATGATCCCGAGACTAAACAACAGTCTTCACAATGGCGCGCGGGCAATTGGCTGCTCCATGATGACAATGCACCCTCTCACCGAGCTCTCATAACACGTGAGTTTCTCGCCCACAAAGGCATTACCACCCTTCCGCATCTGCCTTGTTCACCAGATTTGGCCCCTTGCGACTTCTTCCTCTTCCCAAAGATGAAGTTGCTGCTAAAGGGTCGCCGCTTTGACAGAGTGGAGGAGATCCAGCGGGAATCGCAGAATGTTCTTGGTATGCTTCGAGAACAGGACTTCCAGCATGCGTTCCAGCAGTGGCAATGGCACTGGGTTCGATGTGTTGCTGCACAAGGGGACTATTTTGAAGGGGATGCTGGCCAAACTTAAATCAAGTAAATACATTCTAGTCTACAGGTCCAGTCTCGGAACTTTTTGATACACCCTTGTACACTCTTGTGGATACTGCAATAACCTTCAGGTACTACAAACGTGATAAATTTCTTAACCATCAGGTTACAATCCAGCCATCAGGTCTGGAGTACTGGAAAATTTAAAATATGCTCCCTGACTATAAATGTTAAACAAAGAAAACTAAATGTACCTTCAGTCTGATTGTCCGTCTGAAGCAGACTGACATCAGAACTAGGACTGATATGGTCAGAAGTTTGTGATGTCACTAATGTTGTGCTGCGATCACTGGACAGCTGATGGCGTGGAACTGCTAGAGTGGCGTTTATCAATGTGTTCGATGAGGTTGCATTACCACCTGCTTCAAGTTTATCAAGGAAACCTGGAGTTGACCATTCCTGATGAAGTTCACTGTGACGATTTTCAAGGTGTCGTCGAATTGAATTGCGATGGCGAACAGACATATTACAATATGGGCATACAAATATATGCCCACCATGAAATTTTCTGATGTGACTCTTCAACATGTGTTCCTGCAATATACATTTTATATACTTTATTTTTATTTTACAAGTAATATGTTTTTACACGCACACACAAAACTATCAACTGAATGTATCAGCCTGTGTTTTCAGGCTGTTAAAATTTCTACACATTGCACCAAGTCCAGATTTAGTTCGTGTGACTGATTACATTCTGATATAAGATTAATACAGTTTCTTCATAATAGGTCACAGAAGTTGCTCATTATGTAACATAAAATGAAGTTTCTCTCTAAACACAATCTAGTACTCAACAACATGCTGTGCAGACAATTCAGGTCTTTCCAGATGTGCTGGTGGCCACTCATGGGAGACATGGACAGAAACTGGTCACATGTGGGAGCCCTGAAAAGGGGTATAATTATATGTGCAGTGAAGGTGCTCAGCACCAACAAGAAACCAACCTGGGATGCATGTGGTTATCAACTGTCAAGGCCCTCAAAAGGGCTGACACTTGGCCCCTTTTCAGCAACCCCACATACAACCATGCCCCACCCACGCCTCCCGTTTGGTTCCTCAATCTCTCCTAGTCTCCACACACTGGATGAGAAGACCCACATATCTCAACCTGTCTCCTGGCCACACTTCATACACTCATCGGCCCTTGAAGATAAGAAATGTCACATACCCCTAACCCAACAACTGAGTCACATCCCAGAAAACCTGAATCCTTGGCTACACTACTGTGGAAACCTTGAATATTGTAACATGTCTTACCTTCACAAATCCTTTCTCACAGAGATGACACAAATGAATACGGCCCTGTGTGTGCTCTAGCATGTGCTGAGACAGATAGTCCCTTGATGTGAAATTCTTATTACAATGATCACATGTCAGAATCACTTTGGCATTTGGATTATGCACCACAGCATGCTTCAGCAAGTTGCCTTTCTGGAAAAATTTCTGTAAAGAATAAATATCAATGCTTTAGAACAAAGCTCCTAACTTTGGGTGTCACTAGAAAAGTACATGGTTTATAATATGTAGATAAATCATAGATGTATTAAGAATTGACTGTATTATTCATTGTGTAAAATGAAGCCAAGAAATTAACGACAAAAAGTACATCTTCTGAATGTGAAACCGTGTAGTCTGGTTTATAGCTAAGATGTTGCAGCAGGACTTGCTGTCTTCCTCTTCGGCTACAGGCAGCAGGTTCCTCAAAGAGGCTGTTACCCATCTACCGCATTACACGGCATCACATCCCGAAAAACTGTGATCTTCACAAGTATGAAAAAGCAAAATCACACAAAATAAACTCCATAAATCATACAATGCACAAAACTGTTAAAAAGTTTGAATTCAGGGTTTGCAGAAAATCTACGTCCTGTAACATCGTTACACGCAACTCCCACCACACTAATGAATACAATGTTATTTACTGAACAAAATACACTATCAATTATATATTTAGTAAAATAATATTCTATATCAAACCTAATTACAAATAATAACAATCACTTAAGTGCACACTAAATACAATGAAATGTTTTCAGATAATCAGCCATAATATGTTTCAGTTAAAAATCAATGTTTCAGACAGACAGCAAGCTTCTACTACTAGTTTTTAGTTCAAACATGATGTGGTTGATCAGCTGACAATATTTTTGTGCACTTATTAATCATTAAAGCTTCAAACTTTCACATTAAATACCTTACACTATGTACATTAAACTGGTTTCAATTGACACTAAAATTCCAGTACTAAATTTTTAGCAATCACTGGCATTACGCCTATTCTGACCTTGCCACAGTCCGTACATGAATAACGCCTGATGCCTGTATGACGGTAAATATGGACATCAAGAGATTTCTTTGTTTTCAGCTTCTTGTTGCACAAAGGGCAAGGTATCTGTGCCTCCTGATGAACTGCATGGTGTTCCTGCAGCACATCTTTACGATGAAACCTCTTGTTGCAAATTTCACAGGTAAACTTGCGCTCTCCTGTTGTGCATACAACCACAATACACTTGTGTAACACAATGCTTCTATGATTTAACCGTTTCCTATCCTCTGTCAGAAGGCTTCCCTTGTTCCAGTTCTACCATATAGGTCCACTGTTGGTAACACTCTACTGACAACCTACAAATTCACCACTACATTATGACTATGCCAAATGTTAGTATCTGCTATTCACCTTCTTTAACATCTTGTCTAGCAGTTCAGATAAGAACTCATACACTTCTCATACCAAAGTGTCTCTTTCCGCATTTCTCATACAAATTAATTTTTTGGATACAGGACAAGACTTTTTTTTCCCAATTCATCACCTCAAAAATGGGTGGTTTCCCCACAATCATGCACAAAGTTCATAATCAATAAAGGTACTTCCCTAAAAATTGAAAACCCTGAAGGCAGGTCACCATATACTTGGATCAACATGGTATTTTACCACTCAATTTTTTTAACTCTGAAGTACTTAATCTTTGTCCCCCCCCCCAGGATGTATGGCCATACACTAGTTTAAATAAACAATCACTTTAATTTAGGGCTCAAATTATTTAACACTTACCATGCAACTGCATGTGTGCTTTGAGAATAGGTATAGTCTTATACACCTCTCCACAAACATCACACACCAAGCCTCCTGACTTGCCACTTTCCTTCTTAAGTACCAACTCCCCACTGCCATTCTCATCTTTTCGTTCACATTCTGTTGACGTATGTCTGTTTTCTTCATCTCTATTATCTGTGGCTCTTTTCCTGTTCCTCTGTGATTGTCGAGTTTCTTTTTTTGCACCACATTTGTGAGAAGTGTAACTTTCCTGCTCAAACAGTGCAATGTCACATGTAACACAAACTGAAAGGTATATATTCTCTACATGTATACAACTTTAACAACTAAACACCAAAGATTCTAATTACTTGAACAGAAGGAAGGAAAAATTACATGAAGTATACAAAATTATAACAGAAGGAAGGAAAAATTACATGAAGTATACAAAATTATAAGAATATTACTGTCAAAATTAAGGTCAACATGTTCTCAGATGTGATGCTGTGGTCTGGTGGATAGGCAACATAAAGATGACCAGGGGTAAGAACAAACCATACAAATTAAGGCACAGCATTCATCTCACACTGTAGTACAGCTGTCGGATCTTTTGTCCAGAACGCTTGCGATTTGGGGTTTCCTGGATTAGGGGTTTTTCTGTGGTTTGGAGCACCACATGTGAAGTATATTGAAACACATATAAAAATAAAAATATAATTAAGTAAGTGCCCTTATTTAAAAATGAAGGTACATGGGTCAGCTCACATCAATCAAAGTACATCATACATCATCCAAGGATATACCATCAAGAATGTCTGGTGAAGATGGGAGAGCTGCAGAAACATAAGTAACACAAGCTGAATTTATTGGTTCTGGAACACAGCTGGTTTTGGAGCATTCCAAATATCGGGATACTTTACGAAAGATCCGACACCTACACTCACCTATATGACTTCACAATGCAAGACACTGTAATCTTCAAATTCACTACAGTTAAGTACCCCAAATCTAACAGCAAAGTGACAAACACGCTGCAACTGGACTTACACACTGGTGGAAGCTCCGACCGCACTCATAGCAATGGAACTGTGGTACACCATGTATTATTTGGTGCCTGGATAGACTGAGCAGTGAGGAAAAGGGCTTCATGCACATTTCACAGCTCACTAAACTTTCAGAACAAGTATGTGAAGCCCTGCTTGCATCCGTTTTGAATCGCTCCTCACACTGTTTGCAGACGTAAGGGCATGTGTGTTGATACACATGTTGCCTATACAAAACAAGGTGTGAGAAAGCAACATTGCAATGTGGACATGTTGTCTCGCCAACTGTCTCCAGCTGTTTTCCCTGAAACACACAAAACTACATGTTATTGGGACTTTCTGTGGCAAAAAGACACACATCTTGTTCGACAAGAAATTCCTCTTGAAGAACCTAACAGTTACGGTTACAGTCTTCAGGGATGTGATGGCCATTTACTGTGGCTTATAGATAATACAGTATCAACATTTCCAAGGAAAATGTTCCATCTAACTACTCTTTTTTATTGCAAAATCCTAAAAACCATTATCATCATATTTATTATCACAACCTCAAAAACCACACATCAAGGTTAAGTGTCATACTCCACCACTAGAAAGTTTCACAAGCTAGTTACACATAGCATGAAACTTTCATTTCTCAGAGCAGTGCAGCTGAAGATTTCAATCTTCATTTTACTGTTATCCTCTTAGCCATATCTAAATCTCTCAAGTGGCTGAACATGAACACTGCTGCATTTCCTACCTTCTGGACCTTCTTCATTTATCATCCTAATAATATTTATTCTTGATACTTGCCTTGTTAAATATGAAAGTCACTGTAAGGTCAAGTGCATTGACAAGCTCCTAGTTTTGTTCGCCCCACCCCACTTTTCTGTTACAGATATAAATAAATGGACTTTAATTTTGTTACTTGTTTGTAACTTTGTTACTTTACATTAAGTTGGTGTAGAGGTATGCATGTACATTCTCTACACTTATTTATTCCAAATTACACCCAAAATCTTCAACACAGCAAAGATCAACAAGCCTGCTGAACATTATTAGGCCCTCACCAACATATAGATGTCTCCACAAAGTACTCCCTGACAGAATATATGTCACTTCAAATTTACCGCCATTTTTAATGCCACATTATTAGCATAGGGTCTACTAGTGGCACTAACGTTCATATATCTAAATGGCAGCTCATTAATAACAATGGTCAACAAATATTTGGTCCCATAAGGAAAAATGTCTGTTTCTGATGTATTTTTGGCAGCTCAATTCAAATATGTTTCCAGAATTTCTCTATCACCCACACCTTTCGCGTTGCATTGGACTATGTGAAAGCACAAGCCTACACATGTGAGTCACTGGGGGCCTGTAGGAGGTAGTCTGGACATGTTGTAACAAGTAAACAGTCATGTATCGTACATGTGTGACTAACAGTCCTCTGCCGGTTGCTGGCCAGAGCTCAGTGTCTCGGAAGTACATAGTCTTTGTTCCACCATTAATATGCCAAGAAAGTGCGTAAATTCATTGGATGCATTCTGCTTCATCTGTGGTGAATGCATCCAATGAATTTATGCACTTTCTTGGCATATTAATGGTGGAACAAACACTATGTACTTTGCAGCTGAGGTAATGCTCATAGCATTTCTTAATCAGGGGTGTGAACGACCGTCTTCGGGATTTTCAGCTGCAAATTGGGTGACCAGGACAAGAGGTGGGCTCCCCATTTTTGTTGTGTGACATGTGCCAAGCTTCTCACGGCATGGGCAAAAGGTTCATGCTGTATGCCTTTCGCCATTCCTATGGTTTGGACAGAGCCCAAGGACCATGTTTCAGATTGCTACTTCTGCCTGAGAAGTATCATTGGTGTAACAGCAAAGTCCAAATACACTGTTCAGTATCCTAATTTACCATCTGCAATGAGGCCAATACCTCATAGTGCAGAGTTACCTGTGTCAAAACCTCCAACAAACATGATGCTGAGTGACAGGGAGTCAAATGATGAAGATGTAGGCCAAGCTAAAAAAAATATGGATTGTGATCCAACATTTGCAGGAGCCTATTCTTCCAATAAACCACATCTGCTGACTCAAGGGGACCTGACTGACATCGTCTCTGATTTGAACCCGTCAAAGAAGCAAGTTGAACTTTCAGGCTCCAGGCTAAAGGGCTGAAATCTTCTGCACCAGGATATTAAGGTGTGTTCTTACCATGGGTGATATGAAAAATTCAAGAATTTCTTCTCCCTGGAAGATGGTATCATGTTTTGCAATGATGCTTATTCCGTAATGGAAGTTCTTGGTCATGAAAAACCCAGATCAGTGGCACTTGTTCAATGATTCATCAAAAGTGAGCTTGAAGATGGTTCTACTCCACAACGGAAATAGATTCCCCTCCGTTCCTTGGCTCATGCAGCCAACATGAAGGAAAGTTATGAAAGCACGAAGCTACTGTTGGGAAAGATGAAGTATGATGAATTTAAGTGGAAGTTATGTGATGATCTCAAGGTTGTGGCACTGTTACTCGGAATGCAACTCGGTTACAGAAAATACTGCTGTTTCCTGTGCGAGTGGGACAGCCAGGAAAGAAGAATCACTATGTAAATAAACTGTGACCTAAATGAACATCACTGATGCCAGGGGAGAAAAATGTCAATCCTCCTCTTGTTCTTCCGGAGAACATTTTTCTGCCCCCTTTACACATAAAGCTGGGCCTCATGAAAAACTCTGTGAAAGGTATGGATAAAACTGGCTGTGGATTTGAATATATAAGGAATAAGTTCCCAAATGTGATGCAAAATTCAAGGAGGGTATATATATATATATATATATAGGACCCCAGATCAGGGAACTGATGCAAGACAAACAGTTCGATGAAGACTTGAATGATGCTGAAAGAAATGCACGGTTGTCAATTAAGAGGATTTGCAAGGACTTCTGGAAATTACAAAGCAGTGAACTATCAGGACGTTGTGCAGGACCTGTCGACTTCGTACAAAGCTATGGGATGCAATATGAGTCTGAAAATCCACTTTCTGGAGACACACTTGGATTTGGACTTTTCCCCAGAAAATCCTGGTGAAGTCAGTGACGAACACAGTGAAAGATTTCACCAAGACATAACGGCTATGGAAAAGCGGTACCAAGACAAGTGGACTTCGAAGTATGTTGGCAGACTATTGCTGGACACTGAAGAGGAATGTACCTCATACCAAATACCAGCGAAAGTCATATGGCTCAACATTTTAGAGGACAGTTTCTGCCTATTTCATGCGCATGTAAAGTACCATTTTGCACATTTAAATTCCTCTGTATCTTTGAAACCCTGCCTGATAGAAAAATTCTGTACACATATCTGAATTCAGCATAAAAAGTACTGTTAAGTTCACCTATTGAAGTTCGTGGGACAAAAAAAAGGGTAAATTTTGTTGACCAGTGTAATTTGAGACAACAAACTTTCACTTTAAAAATAAAATCCCCTCAGAAAGAGATAATATGAGTCACGACAGGGTCCATTATGTTCCATAATAGTGTGGAATTTCTTCCCTAGTTGAGCAACTGTCAGCTTCTCAAGAAGGATGCTTCCTCATTCATTGGGGTAGTTATTACACCTGATATATGATAAAGGATTTGTGGTGAACAAAGGGGCACTCAGATAAGTTTTTCCTCACATACTTCACTTTTCCTCTGTCAGTCTCATTCCACCAATGTTTCATAATCGTTCATTCACCCATCATGTATGCTGTGCAGTCTTAGCAACTGAGAGGGTCATTCAACAAAACATGTCATGACCTACACTTCAACACCAGACAGAATAAACCACAGTGCCAGACTTACAACCAGTTGCTCAAAGTGATGTTGCCATTAAAAGTAGAAATGTACTGAACTGCCAAACATCACAGTCTAGTAGCCAGCACTCTTGTTTTGTGTTCAGGGGGCCCACACTACAGGCTGTCCAGATTGTGCATGTTCAATGATTTTCCTCAGTCCCTCCAAGCAAATCTGGGATTGTACCTCAAATTAGGCTATGGCCACTCCAGTTCACTATCCACTAATCATTTTACCATTCAGAGCTATTTTAGAGTTCAAGCTACAGATGGCACTGATAAACAGGTCATACATGAATAAAAACGTACAGCCTATACATCTGACTGAAGTAATGTAACAGATAACTTTTCAGCTGTTGGTGTGGGGGTAGTGACAAACTGGCAAGATAAGAGGCAATGGACACACACCACTAAATGTTTCCTGTTGCAGAAACATCCACATGAACTGAAGCTATGAAAGTTCTCCCAACAGAGCAAATGTTTTTGAACCAGTTAAAACACTGCCTTGCCATTCCAAGGTAAGCCTAGAAATGACCATGCCATGCTGATCACAACTATGTACAATGTCAGGGGGCTCAGCTAGTAAGTAATCTGGTCACTGCTGAACATGTTACGCACCCTTGCGCAGTACAGCTGATGGTTTTGTAGAACTTCGCCAGCCTGCAGCCTCTTGCCACAAGTGGTACATGGGCGAATCTCTAAATGAAGACGCATGTGTTTGTCCAAATAGGTGCGTCTAAGGAACTCTCTTTTACATACGTGACACTGATATATCGGACCCGGCTTTCTTGAACATCGATGGGAAGACAAAGAGTTTTTTGACGAATAAAATCGCTCACAGCTGTTGCACTTCCACTCACCTAACACACACAACAGTCTCAGTGACACATGTCAACAAACAGTGGCTAAGTAAATCAGCAAACCAAAATTCTACTTACCACACATTTTTACAAAAAATAAACTGCACCTAGCCATGCTACTGGATTTGCTCTGTGCCAACCCACATACAATAACATCATATGCAAGATATCCAAGATACACTTTATGTAAGGAAAATATTTTTTGTCCAAATTTACTTCTTCACATCTGTAGAGAAGTGAAAGATCAAGAGTGCCAGAGAACATTAATGAAAGTATTCAGAAACTCTTTAATTCACTGATCTTGAATTTTCATTCATCTTAAACAAGTGGACAAGCAGTTATGAACCTTCTATATGATACTGTAGAAGTGTAGAACATAGAAACCCTACAGTGTGCAGCTATAGCCACAGCAAGTCATCAGCACAGATTAGAATCATGTACTGTGTCTGGTGTATCTGGTAATATGCTGAAAAATGACAAGGATGTACTGAACCTGTTTTCACTAAATGAGCTTGTAAAAAATGTTTAAGAGTTTTCATTTGGCTTATTGATATATAAGCAATATGAACTTTATACACAATATTATAACAACCAGACTGTCTTCTCCTTCCTACATTAAAAATGTAAATCATAACTCTATATGCAATATGTGCTCTCTGCATTACATTATAACAGCCAAATTACATACCCTTTCGTGAACCATTAAATGTGAGGCAGTATATATATAAAAGCAATCTAAAATTGGTGGCTAAAAATCTCCATATATATATATATATATATATATATATATATATACACACACACACACACACACACACACACACACACACACACACACAAAATTACATACCCTTTCGTGAACCATTAAATGTGAGGCTATATATACATATATACATATATAAAGCAATCTAAAATTGGTGGCTAAAAATCTCCACTGAAATGTTAAAATTAACATGCATCATGTGTCTATAATACACAGAATTATTTCATGCCATGCTTATCTAGCAACTTCCCTGTTTCCTGCCATAGACCTAACAAAGAATACCTAAAGACATTATGACATGTGTGTCCTACTCTGCCAACAGGTACAGTGATCACAGCTGTTAAAGTGATGTGCAAATATTGTGGTACAGTTTTTAGCTGTCATTCTAACACTCATTCCCAATTACATAAGCAAACTTCAATTTCTCAACTTCAGTGTTATTCCATTTTTCAAGTTTTAGCTACTATATACTGCAAAAACAGCAAAATCCTGGCAAAGAATTAGCACTGTACTTTTACTAAATCACAAACACTGCTGATAAATTGGGAAAAATCGAAAGGTGCAATTCATGAGTAATTGGGAAAAATCGAAAGGTGCAATTCATGAGTAATTGGGAAAAATCGAGAAGCACGTTGCATGTGTTTAAGTTTCTGGCATTCTACAAGTAACTGTATGAGAGACTATGGATTATCACCACTTTTACATGCCATGATAGCCCAGAATGTTCCAAGCAAATTCTATCATGGGGGCAGTCACCTGACAGCTGTATAATGTATCTTGTTACACTCTCTTACAGAATAACTAAAATACAACAAAACTTGTCTTACAAAGAACCGGGTGAGAACCTGCCTTCTGCAAAAAACCACCTTCAGTGAACAGAAACTAATGTGGAAATAGAATGCAAGGACAAAACTTTCATGGAAAATATTAATGTTTTTATTTAATTTTGTTCCATACGGTACTTTCAACATGACTACACCCTCCCATTGTCTACCATTCAACAGCAGTGAGCAATACTGTTAGTGCAGCTGGGCCAGAGGAGTGACAGTGGGAAAGAAAGTTTGGACTGAGGGCTGCTAAAGATTGGGATTGAACAGGTCCATAAATGGAACTGGGCATAGCACCAATCCAGAATACAGTGGTTGACTAACAAAGAACTTCAAGCCACTTTAGAGCAGATAGCAAATTTTTGTGTGTAGTAACCACAACACTGGGGGAATCAATAATCACTCTTTGCACACAAACAAGGGCATTCCTTAAATGTTCCCCAGTTCCAACCCAAACAGCACAATTAGACTTCCTGGCAGAAAGTTTACCTTTAATACAAAATTACAACCATGGCGTTTATGGTAAAATGTTCAAAGATTTTAGTTTTGCATTTAGTTGTAGCCATGGTCTCCAATGAAAACAGTAGTGCTTGAGATCAAAACACAAGTAAAACTGACAGAAGCAGGTGACAAAGGCAAGTTGACAGTAAAACAAATTGTGGCACAGCATAATGTTTCAGAACTCATAGTGTATAACACACGAAAAACCAAGTCAGAAAAAATAAACCAAAGCCTAAAGTGTCATAGAATGGTTCAATGATATGGAAACTAAGAAAAACAGGAAATTAATACAGCAACGACATTTTGCATGAGTGGTTTGTAAGTGTGAGCGCGAGAAACCTGCCAATACTTGGAACAATGGTACAGGGACTTGCAAACGTGACTTAAAAAATGAGGAACTGAAAACCAATCTATTCCACTGCAAAATGTCACTTAGATCAACTTACCTGTATGTTTTGCCATATGCTTTTTAAGAAGCTTCTTAACAAGAAACTTCCTCTGGCAGTATGGACAGGTAAGCGAGGCAGCATCTTCATTCGTTCCTGAAGCATCCACAAAACATGAATGGTTCATAAGGCTTTCTTTACGGGCAAACACGGCTAAACATGAGACACACGTAAATTCACCAGTGTGTTTGCGCAAGTGACGATATAAATAATCAGCCTTGTGAAATTCCTTATTACAAATGTCACAATTGTATGGAGGTCCCACATCCATTATTTTAGTATTATCTGAAGTTAGTAAGGCTGTATCCTGCGAAACAGTATCAAAACTAAAATCCGCTGTCAATGAAATGCCATCATGTCCCTTCACAATTCCTGCAGTTTTATCTACATTCTGAGCATCTGCTTCATCAAAATTTGGTTCTGAAACTAATTCTAAGAATGCAGATGTAACATCTTCCTGTTCCACTGACAATCTCAGTTCACCCGATTCAGCAACTCTTTTTACGTCTCCAGTATTAATTACACAGTCTTCATTATTAGTGGTTATTACATCAGCGCCTCCTGCTGGTGGATTCACAGATGCACAATTCTGAACTCCAAATTCTTCTCCCATTGAATTGCGTATGTTTTCTGTGCACGTTTTGCCAAGCATTTCTTCTGACAAAGCATTATTTGTCCGAAATTCTTCGAATATGCTACCATGAACCTCAGGTTTATCAACTGTAGCTTCTGTTGTCAGTATGTTCATCGCACTGTCAACATGAGCAGATTTTGATTGGTTTTCACTGCTTGTCACACTACCGTCATTAATGATTGTTACGTGTGTGTTTATAATATTTATAACATTGTCTGCATTACTATGCTGAGGATTAAGGGCCAAACCTGTAACACTGTCAGGTTTATATCCTGCCAAAATGCCATCTGATTCTGTTTCTTCTTCTTCCTCCATTGATTCAAACTGAGTTGTCATATCTGTATGAGTAAGTACAAGTTCAGTATCTTTTTCTGGCAGGCCATTGTCCGAGAAAACATTCTCTTGTGCTCCAGTTTTAAGGACGATCTTTCCATTTCGTGTTGTAAGAGATATTTTGGAATTATCTGTGCTCTCAAGAGTCCGGCTGGTACAGCAACCAGCTGCTGCTGGACCAAACTGCGCTCCACTGGAGTCTCTGTATGAGTCAGTGGATTGTAACTGCTCCAGAAGTACATTCAGAGCTTCGTGTTGCTGCTCCTGCAGTTCACAGTCATTCAAAGGATGCGTTAATATTTGTCCTGTATTTGTAACAAAAACTGCCTGTGAACCAGGCTGAGAGATTTGTGACGGTAACTCTCCCATCAGATTTCCAATCACAATGCCTGTCACTCTACCATTACGTTCTTCAGGTACATCATTATCTGCTTCCTCAGCTGTGTCCACTCCTGCTGATTCATCTTCTTCCATACTGCCCAGTAAACGTGGCCGCTGAAGTACCACTCTGTGCCGCACAACTTTGTGTTTAACCAGTAACTGGAACAAGAAGTTTAATTAAGAACTTACAATGATAACAAAATATCAGTGCTTTAGAACAGATTTCATTCTGACTTTTGTCAAGATTACAGTCTTATAAGTAAGATGTTACCCGTGTAGGATGCAAATATGTGCCACAGTTTTGGAAGAACCTGCTACCTACATCTTCAATGTACCAGCATCATACAGAAATTGAATATAGACTTCATTATTTCATTACAGATTTAAAAACAAAGTGTCTGGGGGGACATAACAAAGGCCTAACACTGTCTTAAAAACAGAAAGAGAGCAATTACAAAAGTGAACCAGGCCCATTCAGTATATAGCCATAGTTTTATACAAGACATGAGTAAATGTTACTTGTAATCCAGTTGACTTTGCATTATATAATGCTACTTCAATCACCATGTTTAGCTTCAGAAAACATTGTATTTCACAGCTGACTCTGCTACCACTGAGAGACATAATACTTAATATGAAAGGAATGGCGCTGAGGTAACTCCAAAAGATATTTCACATGGAAAGAGTGGAAAGGATATTTAGCAGGTACATACAAAGGGCAAACGGGTAGAGAAGTTCTCATTTGTAAACAGTGGTACAATACAAATTACCCCTCCTTCTTTGTGGCCAACTCAGAAAAAGAATCTGCACTTGTAGTTCATTTATAACTGTCAGCTCCTGTACTTCTGGTGACTTACTTTAAGTATTGTAGTCAAGGTCTTCCTACAGACTTTTTTCCAGATATTGCTACTTCAAGGATGTTTACTACACCACAGGAGCTGAGAGTTATACAGCAATGAAAAGAATAGCTTGCAACAATTCCAGATGGAAAGCTGCCAACCAATCAAGAGACTGAAGGAGGAGAAGGGGGAGGAGGAGGAGAAGGGAGAGGAGAAGGAGGAGGCAGAGAATGAG